>Ga0325411_1003877_pt1 | contig 16820 bp, 7 predicted proteins | sample PopdelMetagenome_13_FD_206181 | JGI IMG/M metagenome (GOLD analysis project Ga0325411, IMG submission 206181) | Populus deltoides microbial communities from Bellville, Georgia, United States - Xylem-PdIQD-R4 | ecosystem: Host-associated > Plants > Phyllosphere > Stem > Wood/Secondary xylem...
TTTTTTTTGTATAAAGAAATTGGAGGTAATTGATTCCAAGGATGAGGAATTTGACCCTTTTGGATATCATTTTTCTCTTCCTGTTTCAGTTTACTGTCTCTTCATAATTATTTTTTGTAGAATGCTTCTTAATTTATAATTAATTAAATGCACTATTAATATAGGACAGTTCTTGACACTTGTAACCTTAGCATACACCTTTTAATGGGACCTTGGACAAATTAATTAGCTAGAGCTAGTTCTTCCTGCAAGTTATCTCGTTCTCCTAGTCATCTCTTGCTTAATTATATAAGAAAAAAGCTCTTAATTAGTTGTAAACTCTCTTGCTCCTTGATTACACACACGAGTTGAGAGGTACTTCGATCGTTTTGGAATGAAATGTCTTCCTTTACAATCAAATGTATCGTTTGAATCGTTTTTCACTTGTAATCATTAATTAAAACTAGAAGCTTCATAATTAAGAACTAATTACTTCTAATTACATCTTAAGATAAGATTTGAACCCCAATAATTAAGAAAGGAACACATCTCGTCAAACCCCTCGAGTTTGGAAGGAAATGTTATACCTAAATAATCTTGACAAGAGGAAAAAGTTGAACCCTTTTGACATTAAATTCTTTCACCTACTAAAAACATAATTGTAAATGACCTAAACACATAGATGACAATGTCAGCTATAATCTAGCGAGTATATACACAAGATAACAAACGAACGAACGAACGAACATACACACATGTTTCAAAATAAAAAAAATGAAAATGAAAAATTTCGCCCCCCTCGTCCGCCGTGGTAAAGCAGAATTGAAGAGCGTAAGGTCACATTCACTTGATCATGATAGCTACATAGAGTTAATGCTGCCAAAAGCCATCCTCTTCCCAGCCCAAAAACCCTAACTTTCTTATATTTTCACCTTATTCCCAATATTTTACTACTTTCCTTTTCTCCCTTTCAAGCTCCTAGCATTTCTTGCCTGATTTGAGCGCCACTAAAAATACTCGCCCTTTTTTGCCCTCAATTTTATTGGCTTTAACTTCCTTTAGTCTCTCTCTCTCTCTAAAGCATTACTTTCTATATATATGGGCCATAGAGTCTTACTGTCGTGATACAATAACCCAGTATCAAAGCAAAGAAGTTGTAAGAGAGAATCATAAAAGCCTCTTGCTTTCTGCTTTGTGTTTCTTTGCAATTTGCAAGAGCTACAGCTAGCTAGCTCCTTCTCTTTTTATATCTTCTTTGTGCTTCCTCTTGTTTGTTGTGTTCCTTCTTCTTCTTCTTCTTGACCTAAAGACCTTATAATCTTTTGGTTGTTAATATCCTCGAGAAACATCATGTCAAGCTGCATCGATGCGGTGCCTAATGAGCAACTCTGCTACATCCCTTGCAACTTTTGCAATATAGTTCTTGCGGTATATATCTCTGCATGATTTCTTCTTTATTGGGATCTGCTTTCTTTTTTCAGTTCTGATTTAGGCCAGTCCTTATGTACACACACAAGTATTGTTTTGTTCTGTTTCTTTCCTTGCATATCTCAGAAAGAAACATTTTTAGATCATGATAAAAGCTGGTCTATGTGACCAGGCTCGCTCTCGTGCTAATTTTTTAAACTAAAATCTATTGATTTTTATTTCTGGGGTTTCTTGATTTTGCAACAGTCAGGTCTCCATCGTTGGACTTTTCTTTTCTTCTTCTTTTGCAATCAAAGAAGAGTCGGACCTCAAGGTCCTATAGCGCTGCTACAGACCGAAGAGAGACCGAGAGAGAGATAATTAAATGACTATGTTTTGTTCGTGAACAAAGGGGTTATCTGACGTGAAAACAAGCCATTTGCCGATAAACCTGATAGACAACTCCTTTACCACTTGATTTTCTCTCTCTCTATCTCTATGGCTAATAACCTTTCCTTTACTAAAATTGATGCACCACAGAAGTGCTGCACAATCCCAAGCTTTTTTTTGTTATAGCTATCAAGAGAAACATGAAAATGGAGATCTCAGAATATAATAGCCACCCTTTTTTCTTTGAAACACCAGCCAACACAAGAAGATGAAGAAACCCCTATAAGCACTTGTGCTTCTAGTGCTTTCTTTCCCTAAACCTTCCCCTTTTTTTTCCTCGAGAGAAATTTGCAAACCCTCAATTTTATGCAAAAGAACCCTATTGGAATTAAGTCCAAAACTCGTTCGCTTTGATCTTTCCTTGCTCTTCCTCTCTATCTTCATATTTCATAGCATGGATCAAGAGAGAATTGAAGGAATTATCCCCTTATCTCAAACAACTCCTTAGTGTTAATTTTCAATGTACTTTTATGGATAGTTTTTTAAGTTTTGATGTGAAACTGTTAGTAATCAATATTTTTCAAAAATAGAAAAGATGAGATTTGTTTTAGTAACCATAACATTCTATGGAGATCAGTAGAGTAATAGTAGTGTTGTGTTACAGGTGAGTGTTCCATGCAGCAGCTTGTTTGACATCGTGACCGTCCGATGTGGGCACTGCACCAATATATGGTCCGTGAATATGGCAGCTACCTTTCAGTCACTGTCATGGCAAGATCAAGTTCAGGTGATATATAAGTAATAACTATATATTTTCAGCTTATTTTTAGGGGGTTGCTACTTGCTATATAGCCTCTAAAATCTAGGGTTTCGGGGTCCTTTTGCTCCTTTTAAGGGAATCAAAACCGCCCTCAGAATCTGAATTTTAACAGAAACCGATGGAGTTTTTCAAAGCATTTCTGATTTATCTGTTGGACTATTTTTATAGTACTGTAGAATACAACCTAGCAGCCGCCATAACCGATCCTATTTTTCTTGCCTTTTGAGGCTACATTAGCTGATTTTTGCGGCCTCAACAGTTGCATTAGGCTCTATAGATCACTAGGGTTTTTCCTTTCCCTACTTTCTTGTGCTCCCTAATAAAAATTTACATGCTAAAACTTTGATTTGATTAGACATTAGTTGTTAGGGTTCTTGAGTCAATGATTCCTTTTTTTATTAGTTTTGTCTTATTGGCATCTTGATAGAGCCCTTTTTCCAAGGTCTGTCAATTTGGGTTTTATTCGCTTTGGTTTTTCATGTACCAAAATAATAATAAATAAATGGACAATTCTAACTGGTTGTTCTGATTTCGTAATTATTTGATTGATGGCTTAATTACTTTTACTAATTAAGCAAACTAAATAGTATTTTTTTTCTTTTTTCGTTGTGGGCAGGCATCGAACTACAACTCCCACGATTACAGAATTGACCTGGGATCCTCCTCCAAATGCAACAACAAGATCTCAATGAGAACCCCAGCTGCCAACATTGTCACTCAAGAAAGGGTTGTTAATCGCCGTAAGATAGAGATTTCCACTGTTCTTGGATGATTGCTTAATTTATGTTCATTTTCATACTCTTTTTTTTTGGGGGGGTTGATGATTTCATTTGTCTTACTTTCTAATTATAGTCATAAAGGATATATATATATATTTGTATTGATCATGTTTGTGCTGTTATTTTCCATTTTCAGCTCCCGAGAAGAGGCAGCGAGTACCTTCTGCATATAATCAGTTCATAAAGTACTGTAAAATTATTCAGTCTCTCTTCCTTCATGAATTTTCCTTATCTTTCGCTTGGTGACCCCCTTTATTGAATGTTCTTAGTTTATGTACATTTATTAAAAAATAAAATGTGCTTTTGTAGAGAGGAGATTCAGAGGATCAAGGCCAATAATCCTGATATCAGTCACAGAGAAGCTTTCAGCACTGCTGCCAAAAATGTAAGTGGACTACCAAACATCATTGCAAAGCTGATCAGAAAACTTTTACGAAACTATATTATATTATATTATATTAATTTCCTTTTCTTTTGGGGTATTGATCACTTGTACATCTTGTTTGACCAGTGGGCACACTTCCCTCATATTCATTTTGGATTGATGTTGGAGACTAACAACCAAACTAAGGTGGATAATGTAAGTATTTGAGAACTTATAATTAACCAAGAATAAATGTAGTTACATTGTTAATTTATATATATATATATATATATATATATATATATATATATATATTCTGTGGAAACCAAATTCCCGTTTCCCTCTCTCTTAGTCTCTCGCATTTCTTCAAACCTGCTCATGATTTAGAACGTGATTTTGTAGTGGTTTGAAATGACATTGCAAGAAAGGAAAATTTCTTCATGAATTCGCATTGTTTATCAGTTAATCTTTTTTAATTAACATGTTTTTTTCGAAAAAAGCCACTCAGCTCCTTAATTAAAACTGGATTTTGAAAGTTGTGTTTTGCATTTCTTTCCTTTGTTTCTTATGAAAATCGTATTTTACATGTTCCTTAATAAAGCTTCATTTATCACAAAATGGTGTGGTATTGGTGCATGAAGATTTTTTAATCGATCTAGTTATAGATGATGACTTTGACTCATGAGTTTTTCTACATAAAATTAATTCCTCCAGCCAATATAAAGGTGTGTTAATTTTGAGCTATCGAGCTTGATGCTTCTTGTTAACTAATTTGGTTTATTAGCAACTCTACCTTAAGTTCCCACTTTCTGCAGCTTAACCCTATATTATAGAATGATCATAACCAAATTGATGGTGAGCACAACTATCAATATCATCTATTAAAAGTATGAGAACAGAATTATATCACTAATTTGTGAAATTTTCTTGTAACATGGGTTGAGTTACTAGTTTTCCAGTTTTACTTCTGATTGGTTTCCTGCAGCCAGCCGTATTAATGTTTTCTCTTTGTCTAGTGGCTTATCAGATATGTGTGTGTGTTTGTGTCGCAATTTGTTAGGGGACTTGATGAGTTGCTGTTCTTAATTAATCACTATTATTTACTTACTTTTGCACTTGATGACTTTGCACAGGGCAGTGAGAAGCGTCTAATGTCAAGGTCTGCACTGCAGAACAATTGATCATGGTTTTGATTTTTCAAAACCAGACCTCCATGAAACTCCATGCTCTTTGAAGTAAATTAAGAATCCTTGACTTCAACGTGTCTTAATCAAGGATATATATATATATGAATCTATGTTTCTGCAATATTGTATTTGTGACCAACTGTTTATGCTATTGTTTACTTCACTTGATGTAAGAACTTTATGGAAGCTATTTTCATTTCGTCAATATCTATATGATCCTCCATCTTCTTTGTTAATTGTGAGTAATGGGGTTTTAAGCTATATATAATCTGATAATGATGGGACTTACTAAGAGATTCTGCTGATTTTTTAATAATTTTTTTTTAAAATTAAAACAAGTGTGAAACATCATCTCCCTCAAAGCTAGGTGATCATCATTGATTAGGGCATAATTAGCAGCTTACTTACGCTTCATATATATATATATAAGTAATTAATTATATTGAGACTTATGATCTTGGCACAAAAGAGAAATTAAAGATCATGATTGTGTGTTAGCATATGAGGCATTGGTTGGACAAAGACAATAGGAAAGCCAAGTCTTCTGGTTTGGTCGTGTAATTAATTATAGCTAGCTTGACGGAAGAATTTTTCAAAAACGAACTTGCCGGACTAAGACTTGATCATCTTAATATAACCTTAGGGTACCCTAGACCCCCCCCCTTTTTTTTTTGAAAAAAAGTAATAAAAACAATCACACTGATAGTTTCCGAATTGCATTTTAATTATTAAAGTTGAACTTGGATCTCCTCAATTTATTAAGGATAAATATAATTCATATAATGTTTGTGAAATCAATTAATGGCTTGAGAATTTTTATAGACCAGTAATTTTAAAACGTTTCAATTACCCACTAGCTTATAGGAATGAAACCTTAACCATTGAAATTTAAACCAAGAGCGGGTTTAGTTATTTCACCATCCAAGAGACAAGACTTTGATTATTTGATCACCAACATGATATATAATCATATATATATATATATATATATGATTATTTGATTATTTGAAAGTTAGTTAATTAATGTCACGAAAGAAAATAGAGCAACAAACAACATTAACCATTGTTATTATGTAAGTTGTAAATGTGTACACATACCAATTCGAAAATAATAATTTTTGTTCAGATTGATGGTTGAATCTTCTTTCCATTCAAAAACTTATAATAGGTAGTCTATTCTTCACTTTATTTATAATGTCCTTTTTTTTTTTTCCTGGTCAAAACAAAAGGCCTAATTGGCCTTCAGCTTCATAATTTGGGATGGTTTTCCTTCAAATCCTAATTCTCCATTTCATTAAATATGGGAAATATAAAGACAGAAATGAGTGAGGGATTCATTTTTCGAGTATCCATCCATCCTATGAAATAAGATGATGAGTTCTGGCCATTATACTTACAGTTCGATTTGCTCTCACAATTCCCTCCCTCCCTCCCAAGCATCTCGAGTTTTAAACTCTCCTTTAGCATAGAAAAGAAAAAAAGAGGCGAGTGCGTACTATATATGTTTCACTAAGCTTAATTATCCGCTGGATTCCTCCTGATCTCTTTTATAATTGTATCGCTTAAAAATTCACATTTTTAACGTAAATCAAACAGAAAATTATTTTTGAATGTACGTACGTACCGAAAAGATGCATTTGTGTGTGCTTGTGGTCCTAGCTTAGCGAAAGCTCTCTTGAGTAAATATGCACTATCATGCCTAGATTTTCTCTTGGATCTATGTTTTGCTATTACTAGCATATAGATAATGAAATATCCTTTGAATTGATAGATCAAAGCATCAGAACTTTTACTACTTAACTTGTTTGCATATTTCTTTCCTTTTTTTTTTGGAAAGATTGTTTGCATATTTCATATGAAGGAGTTACCAAATTAATGACAGGAATAGAAGAACCTCATCCCTTGGGACGCAAAGCTTATACGGTCCCAAAAGAGATATGACAAAAGCTTAATGTCTGGCAACCAGGAAAGAAATTAATTCATTATATGAAAAGAACTTTGTTAATACGTGTAGTCCATGCAACTAGCATCAATAAGGTAAAAAAAAATATCTTTTTTTTTTTAATGAAAACATTCAGGTGCTGTCTGAGGTGATAATACCCTTTAGGTTATTCTATGATTGGAGTAATCATCTCGAATTTGAATCTAAGTGGATATATAAGAAAGAGATTTTTCATGAATATATATATTAATGATCTGTTTGAAATCCAATCGAGAAAAATGTGTAATATTGGCTTTGTATACCAACCTCCATTTCTGCTTAATAATGTTTTCAAATGAAATATATGAAAAAAGCCGTTTATATTCTCTTTCAAAAGTAGATATCTCTAAGAAAAGAGTTTGTCTGTCTACCACTGATCATCATTGTCCATGACCTCTTTGAAAATGAAATTTCTGGACCACCATTTTAGCTCCTGCAATGGCATTTCATATATCTCTACACCCAGATCATCATAATCCTCCATAAAAGCACTAAAGATAGAGCAAACACTTTTGCAGGTGCTTCAACCTTTTATTTCCTTGAACTCTCGACTAAAGTGGTATACGGTCAAAGTTTTCTGTTCCTTTCACAGGATCCGCTTGTGGAAAAATGAAATTTAGAAAAGAAAAAACGAAAGGTACGTATCTTCAAACAAACAGTACGGATTTCGGAACCTAAGTTTTATATTATATCAAGGAAATGAAGAGAAATTTAGATATTGCTTAAATCTCCGGCCATTTATTAATCTTTATATGGTTGAAGTTATTGTTAATTGCGCTCAAAATCTTAGGATTTAATGGAAGTAAAAAATATGGATTTAATGGTTTGGTGTACATGATCATGGTGGCAAATGGAGGGGTTAGTGTTGACGATGGCGACGGCAGCAGCAGCAGCAGCAACATGATGATGGTCTTTTAGATATTCTCTTTCATCCCTTTGAACCTGGATTTAATAAAATGTCACACTTACAGGAAATTAAATATTCAAAGTTTCTGCTCCTGTAGAGTTGTATTGGAAATGAAATGAAATGAAAATGTTTTCCCTTGCTGTTGAATATTTTGAATAAAAATTAAAGAAAATTTCTTTTTCAATCAAATGAAGATCGAAAATGACTAATATTCGGTTAAATTGATTGTATCCATTGATTGAATTTGATTTGATTGATATCGATTGAATAATCAAACTGTCAGCTTTTACGTTGACCCTTGTTAATCGACTTTTAAAATAAATTATTCATATTTACATGTTAATTAAGAACATTGATTTTTTATAATATCTTATCATGTTTGAATCCCGAAGATAGCCTATAAAGATATGTCATTAAGAGGATAATTAGAAGAAGAGTCTCATTGAAATTAGGTAGATAATTCGTGTGTGATCTTGCAAATTAAACGTAAGGGAAACAAAAAAAAAAGTGAAAACAATTAAAGAGAAGGGAGATATGTAAATATTGAGAAATATTGATTGTCCTCGGGATCTGCGAGTGGATTGTGGTAGATTACAAGCTGGCAAATATTGTGGTCTTGTTCCTCCTTGTTGTTTATTTTACAGAAGAGAGGGACAAAATACCAAATAATACACAGAGATTATTGGTGCATGGTGGCTTTAAGCTACTACAGTACACAGCTGCTGCTGCTGCTGCTGCTGCTGCAACTCTGCAATTAGCAACCCCATTTCTGACATTAGAATCTGAAACGTCAAATTCATGTCTGCCTCACGCATTAATTTCATTTCAATGTCATTTCACCTCTGACCTCTTCCACACCCAGACACGCCCCCCTTCCCTCCCGCACACAACTCACTCAGTTACTTTTTTAGGGTTTGTTTTGGACTTTGCTTTCTGTGTATCTTGCTGTCTTGTAGTGGTAATTAATTTATTCAGCTTCTACTATTCCTATTCCGATACCTTAATAATTGTGGCATCTCATGCATTCGTTTCTTTCTTTCTTTCTTACAACAGTTGGAACGCAACCCGAAATCCACAGATGGAAAATCTAATTCTATGCCTTTATTAATTAACAACTTTTGGAATCTTCAGTCCCACAACCCTTTTCTTTTCTTTTTCTTTTTTCCAATTTTACTATCATGAGGTAACTTTGAGCTCCTATTAATTAGAAAAGAAGCTCCTATTAATTAGAAAAGAAGAGGAAGACGATGAGATTTGAACTTTTGTTTTGTAAATAAAAATATTATATTAAACAATCATTTCAGTATAAAAACTTAAACCGTAAGATGAAATTTTAAGATAGAACAACAAAGTAAAAAAATTTAAGAAACTGGAAACTTACACCTATTTTTGTTAAGAGGAAGGAAAATAAAAATAAAGCAGCAAAAGCAGAAGAAAAGCGATCATGAAGCTGTATAGACGTGAAGATGGAACCCAGAGGGACAGGTTGATTAATGATGATAATTATAAGATAGCTGAAAAGGGATAAGTTCTTCCTGCAATCAAAATGAGAGGAACATGTGATTCCCATGGCATCGTGTTCTCACGTTCAATAGCTTTCTGTACACAAATTCTTCAATTCTGTGATAAGAATGTATGCCATGCCACCTCCTGCTAACATCATCAAAATCGATTCACGACAATGAAACATCTGGGCCAGTGGTGACCCACCTATGTCTGCCCCATCTGGGCCTGTTTGATAGGCCGATGGCCCTGTCATCTATGGGCCATCAAATGATGGCCCGTGATGAATCAGAAATGAGAAAGAACCACGTGAATAATTAACCTTCACATTTACCCTAACATGAACATTAACAGCATATACCACCAGAAAATCGAAAAACACTGTTATTCACCTCCTTTAACAGTATATACTAAAACTATAAGAAACAAAACAAGGAAAATTTTGGAAAACACTCAATGTTTCCGTATTTTTATTTTCATTTTAGTCATCTGACACTTTTCATTCTTTAACAATATATGCTACTATAGTTTTAAAACCCGGTCCGGCTAGACGAGCTGACCTAGGGCTAGAACCGGGTCGTGTTGAAGAAAAAATTTTAAAAAAACCCGGTATAACCCGGTTGACCCGACAGATTGACCCGGCAAGATCCAGTCAAAATCCCTGTTGCGACTCGTTGATTTCTTTTACTAAAACGACGTCATTTTGATTAAAACACAAAAAATTGACTCGGGTAACCTGATGATCCGGTCAAAACCCGGTACTTGAGTTTTGAACCGGGCCTGCTGCTAAACGGGTCTGAAAACTATACATGCTACAACTTTAAAAAAATTATTATCCCTTTTTTATATTATTATTATTATTATAAACGACATTATTCAATGAATATTTTTTTGATATCAAACCTTTTTTCTTTTCTATTTCATTCCCAAAAGTTATGTTAACACCGTTTTTATTTGTTTTTTCTTATATTATATCTCGTTTTTGTATTTTAATAATCTTAAATTTTATTTTGTTTATGTTTTATTGTTTAGATATCAAATGAGAAAATCATTGAAACATAAATAAAGGATTCAGTAAGCATATTCTGCTCACAAAAAAAAAAAAAAAATCTTTTGTCTTAATTAATAGATTTGTTTTAGAGAGCGGAATTCAATGAAAATATCATAATTTCTTATTAAAAAATGCATTTTGGGTTGTAATACTTTTTTTTTAAAAAAAATATTTCTAAGAAAAAATTTAGTTAAAAAAAATTACATGAATAAGAAAATCAAGTTTTGGGTGAAGAAATACATTTATTCCCTTAATTTAAAAAACATATTACTAATTAAAAGATCTGTTTTTATCAAAACACACACACACACACAAATATATGAATGAGAAAAAGAAAACTTGCCTCCAAAACTTAAATTTTTGTCTTTCTCACTGATATCTATTTTATTGTCACAGATAAAATTAGATTTCAAGAGAACATTATAATTCAGCACTGTTACTTTAGCAAATTTTAAAAAAAGGATGAATACCTAAAAAATGGCATTTCTCCTAAAATAATACCCAAAAATGTCATTATTTTATTAATAGCAGATGACATCTTTTCCAATAGAACTGAAAGATTAAGTGCAAATTGTTTTTCTTTAAATTTTGATTTTTTTTATTTTATTTAAAATAATTTTTTTTATGTTTTGAATTGTTTTAATGTGATGATTTTAAAAAAATTAATTTTTTTTATTTTAATATATTTCTAAATAAAAAATACTTTAAAATAACCCAAAAACATCTTATCCAAAGTTGAACTTCAGATCGGAAGATGCATTGTCTTGTATAGGGTCGTTGCTTGTTGAAGGAAAAGAAAAAACAAGTGCATGACCAGACCTCTTCGAGCCAAACTATATGGACTTGAAGATACATCTTTTGGTGCTGGCTCAACAGTGGCTGAGTTTGACGGCATGATAGTTGTTGTTGGAGGCTCAGAGAGTATGCCAGGCGATGCAGAAACGAGGAAAGTAAATCCAGAACTCTTATTGGAAGATAACGCCCACCTTTGATCAGGCTTGTCAATGGTGATAGAAGGCAAAACTGGTTTGTTCCCTGAAGAGTGAGTAGGAGGCCTTGTTCTGAAAGCTTGGAACATCCTAGGCAGCAGCATTTGGAACAGCTTTCATGTCTGAAGCTGAAGTGTTACTCTTTGCAGCATCATTAGCTTGAATAGAAGCTCCTCGAGGAGCGAAGTTAAAGAGAACATTCCCTCTATCTACAGTCCCCTGAACTGAATTCGTTTTGTCAGCTAGATCTGATTTCTATACCTGAAGAGTCAAGGCCTCCCAAATTGGCCAAGCTATTATTCTTGTTAAAGTGCAGTTTTTTCCAGGAGGTGGCTAACCTAAACTCGGCAGCTTTCTCTTTTGGAGTTGGCAGATTGCTGTCAAGGTGTTCTAATATTTTCTGCGCTACCTGCCTGGAATATGGAGGAACAGTTGGAACACCGACTTCAGAGCTTTGTGGTTCACTATCTGCTAGCTAACAGAAATTATGAAGGGCCACTTGTTCCTCCTGTTTCAATATTCTTCTTTTCACCAGAAAATAATCCTTCAAAAGCTTTCAAGTTTTCCACCTGAGGACTGTCTAAAGTTGAATGATAATTAGCAGATCCTCTAGAAGGAGATTCTGCAACAAATTTACGCTGTATCCTAGTCCTTTGAATGGGTCCAACATGATCCATGTCCATCATACACTGTTTTTCCCCTTGAATTCACCTGCATGCTCAAAGATTGAAGTTGAGAACAATACCAGAAAGTTTATTGATAAAGATGCTAGTTCTACAAGGACAGCAGCAACACAGAGTCACTCAAAGAAAATTTCTATGACAGGGAAAAAAAAATTCACCTTAGGCCCAGATATTAGTTCATTTTCATGCAGCCAATGCATCTAAAATTCCACTGGAGTGTTAAGTCTCAACCAGGGCAAAACAAAATTGTTAAGTGCAATATTTTTTTAGCTTAAAAACATATTCCCCCGCCCCCTTGCAAGTTCACCAATATGCCAAAAAATTTATTTTTTCTTGTCCAAGAAAACAAACGAACATGATGACATCCAATTGAAACAAATCACAGAGTGTTTCTACACAAATACACAAACCTGCACACGTGGAAAATGATTGATATGCTTGAAAAAGTACATGAATTGAGTGAAGCATGTGCCTTGCACAGCTAATATACATAGTATGCAATTTATAAACTCAAGCTGCATTGAAAATGCAAGTTGATTGTGGAGATCTGTTCTACTCACAGTTGACTTGACAAGAGGGATCGATTTTCCCCAAATAGCGGTTTTCAAATTTTCATGCTTTTCTTCAGTTGACTTTCTTTAATTTTCAAAAGGGATTGCAAGGCTTCTAGCGTCTCCTGGAATTACACTTGAATATCTCTTTTTATTTTTTATTTTTTGAGGTTCCCCAAATAGCGGTATTCAAATCTTCCTGCTTTTCTTCAGTTGACTTTCTTGAATATTCAATGGCAGTAGCGGGCCTTCCAACATCTCTAGCAATCACGCTTAAGTGTTCCTTTTCTTGCTCAACATTTGGAAAATCAACAACCCTTGAATGAAGTATCTCCATCAAATGATTAATTTCATCCCTGCATAATGATAGAGAAAACTTGGAAATTTTCATATTTAGATTATCACAACCAGGGTACATGTCAGTTCAGTAGCGTTGGTGGAGCAAAAGTGTTCCAGAAAGTCGATGTTTGATCACAAAATGACCATTACCTAGAAAATTTTCTGTCCTTCACTTCTGCCACTCTGCTAGTACCAGCTGCATCAGTTGATCTGGATGCCACATGCTGCAAGAAATAATTCCCAACGGCGAGTCTATGATTATTCACAGAAAAGCCACAAGCTATATAGAACCCACACAAAAGCTTATGTGACACTACACTGTTATACAACCAGTCCATGAATTCATCAATATTCAATCATAATATTCTCCCCGTAAATGCTTACAAAAATACATCACAAATGGAGAACAAACACTTGAACTTCATATTCTAAAATCCGAATCAATCCCAGTTTAAAAGGAGCGAAAGAACAAAATAGCAAACATATATTGCTATCCCTGATAAGCTGTTACAAGAATACCTTACTCTCCAAAACACGTACAGACGAAACTGAAAAAAAGTAGCATGAGAGAAAGCATGACATGAAGGGGAGAAAAAACTGGAAATGAGGTTTGCTGTTTACAAACTCAACATGCGAGTGAATTGCATCAAGAACATCACGTGTCTTTCTGCATCTAGAGAAATTCAAAAGCACTTAAGAACTTACAAGCTAATTAGAACGAAACGTAATGATTCCAGCAAAAGGAAGTTAAAGCAAACATGTTTTTCAAATATATCGAACAACTAGACTGAGTTTGGAACAAGTCAAACAGCACACTTAATTTAGAGCCCAACATTCCTTAATTCAACTATTTTGATTAAGAGTTTGAACTTTTTGCCCATGAACATTAACTTTGCTTTACCTCCAGCTCCTCGATCGTCCAGCATCGGTTTCGGCTCCGACGACGTTGTTTGTTGTTTCCATTTGGTTTCGTTCCTCTCTTTCTGTGTGGGCTGGTAGTAGTGGAAGTAGGAATTGACTTAAGTACAGAGAGAGTCTGGTCGTCCTCTTCGGTGTTTGTGTTTTACTGACAAGAAAGGAAGGCCACGCTTTGTTTCTTGCTGTGTTTTGTTTTTATGCCTTTTTTGAGCATCCTCCAATTATTACATATGTTTCAATTAAGTGTTATAAGTTTCAAATGTCCCTCTTCATGAATTATTAGCACTGTCTTAGATTATGTGTCTTTGATTTATGTTAACGAGAGGTCATTGAAGAACAAAGAGTCATTATTGGATTATAATAATAGGGGTTTTTATGGGTTTTTTTTGTTGCTTTTATGTGCTTTGAAATAGTAGAAGTAGAGATTTGAGAGTCAACATAGAAAAAAAAGATGGGTTTGTGCGAGCAGTAAGTTGGCAGGAGCTTGTGATAGAGGAATTGAGTATGGTGGTCAAGAGTTGGGCTATGATTCTAATAGCAAGCCCCAAACATAATCTAAATGGGCTAGAGTTCGTTTGGTAATAAGATTGAAATTACGTTCTTTAAATTTTAAGTTTATTTTGCTCAACAAAATTTTTACATATATTTTTATTATTTTTATGTGGTGATTTTAAAAAATATTATTTTAATATATTTTTAAATAAAAAATATTTTAAACCACAATCGTTATTATAATTCTAAAAAGAACCTGAAACATCTGCGATTTTACTAGGAGATTTGAGATTCAAAGCATGAAAGGATGGAAAGGATATGAACAGCTATTTGCTTCTCGCATAGGCTAAACTCTTTCGAACTCTTAGAAAACAAAAATAGAAAAACAAGTTCACTTAACTTTGCGGCTTGTAATCAAGTTTAATTGGATATATTGCTTGAAGTTAGTCATGCATGACGATGACAAACGCGCACGCACACACTATATATTTGAAGTCGATCCATGCCATCTATCTTTTTCCCGAAATATGTGGTAAAATGCTACAAGAAAATAACAAGCAAATCACAGAAATCCCATAAAGAACCCTCACCCAACAAATGTCCGATAGAGATCCCATTAATTTAAAGAAAATTGCTTCACTTTCCATGGGTTTTCCCTTTTTTTGTATTTCTCCTTGTCTTTATTACTATATAGAAAGCGATAGATAAACTAAAGAAGGTTGCTAGTCTTTGTCATCTATATATATATATATAGAGAGAGAGAGAGAGAGTATATATATATAGATGACAAAGATTAGCAACCTTCTTTGTTTATCTATCGCTTTTTGATATATATCAACTTACTTTCCTGCCTGTGGTTAGATAAAAAGTCCTTTTAATTTTAATTTATATATATATATATTTTAATATGGGAAACATTATGATCATCATCTTGGATGCTTAGGGTCACATGTCCATCAAGGAAGGTCAAGTCAATAACTATCATGGAGTATAGCTAAATAATTGTTGCCATCATATTTTTATTCTTTATATTCTAAAAATTCTGCTATAACATGCTGCTCTTCGATTACCGCCCACAATTTTGAAGTATGGCCAAGCGTCATGCCCACGAAATAACACCTGATAAATACATGTTTTTTTTTATTTTGTTCTCTTCGGTTAATGAGATAGACAACATGTTTATTTTATAAAATAGATGACGCAAACTCCTTAAATTTTAGTCAGTTCAATGTCTGAAAAATAAAAAAAATTTATATTTTTTTTAAAAAATCTATCTTCAACTCAAAACACTTACAAAATATCTTAAAAATTTTGTTAAACAATTCATAACCTTTAAAAACATAAAAAATAGTCTCAAAACTCAAAATCAATTTCAAATAAAAATTTTCCCGAGTTCAGATATGTTTTTTAAACACTTTCAAAATAAAAAAACACCTCTAATTTGAACTCATCTCATCATATGAAACTATTTGGCACAAAAATCAATTGTTTTGATGGCTAAAATTATCGTAATGATATCTTTCTCTCTCTACACCGGAATCTAGTGAACTCTCTTTTCTTTATCCTAAAAAAAAACTAAAAAATAAGAAAAATGAAATTTGATATTTAAATTGAATCATCTAAAATTAAAAGGACTAGTCACTCACCTAATAAATAAAAAAAAAATAGAAGACTAACATGAGCTTTTCAAATAAATTTTAAAGTTATCACTTATTTTATTTATTTTTTTACTTTAGTTCTTTACCTTTCAATTCAATACTGCTTAAAATAATACAGTTGAATGTTAATTTGAGCTTAATTATGTAAAATAAAAATTCAAGAACTACATAAATATTTTTTTAAAAAAAAACTACTACTCCAATCTATATTGATACGGGAAAGAGTGAGCAATAATATCGCTTAGTTTCTTCTAATGTCATAGCCATTACTATTCTTCCTTTTTGTCTCCATCATTGAGTTTGAAAATAAATTTTGAATAGGCAAAAAACATTCACATTATTCAAGTCAACAAGTTCATCATCGATAACATTATCTTCATATATATATATTTCTTTGAATGATACATCAACTCATGATTTATTAATTATTATCCTTTAAACCTCTATTATTTGAAATAATATTATTATGAAAACTATGATTATGATATTTCTTTTCTATTCAGAGCATTTACTCCTTATTCGTTGTTACATTAAAGTAGCAAATCATTGAAGTTTGACTTGGAGTTTGATTCACAACACATAATTGCTCACTCATGATGTTTTAAAGATTGCAAGCATATAATAAGTTTAACATAAAATTCATTTATTGACCAATCAAAGTTGTTTATTGACGGTGATTACTTTGGTAAGAGGTTTATAATAACAATAGAAGTGTTGTTGATATATATCAAACTTATAAAGATTAAAATTATGATGGGTTTGGGGAGGTGTGTTTATATAGGAAATAAATAAGGTAAATATTATTGATTGTTTTCTAATAAT
>Ga0325411_1003879_pt1 | contig 16817 bp, 17 predicted proteins | sample PopdelMetagenome_13_FD_206181 | JGI IMG/M metagenome (GOLD analysis project Ga0325411, IMG submission 206181) | Populus deltoides microbial communities from Bellville, Georgia, United States - Xylem-PdIQD-R4 | ecosystem: Host-associated > Plants > Phyllosphere > Stem > Wood/Secondary xylem...
CTTACATTGTATTCCCAAACCCCAAAAGATGGCGACAGTGATCGAACTTCCAATACTCCACCAGCCATGAATATGGAGCCATGAGATTCAAGTCTCAAACCACGATGCTTCATTGACATCTAAAATCAAAGTCTCAGCTTGAATCAATATTAATATAAAACTAATTTGATATTGGAAATGGAGAAGAAACTGCTTATGGCACTTTGCTTTAAATTAAAGTTCAACTGTAGGTGCCAGGTTTCGCTGCTTTAGGATTTTGGTACTACGGTTTAATTTAATTGTGTTTTTTAAAAATTTTGAGATTTTTTAATTTTAAATAATTTTTTTATATTTTTTTGATATGTTAATGTTAAAAATAAAAAATATATATTATTTTAATATATATTTTTTAAAAAAATATTTCAAAAAACAGTACAACACTTTCAAACCGGGGAACACCTCATGTAAGTCATTAAAAAAAGGGGGGGGGGGGGACTGAAATGTTTGTGGAACATCTACCCAGTTGGGATCTGGGTAGAGGCCCGGTTCTATTTTGTAACGTCTGCAGTTAAATTTTGTAACATCTACTGACAAAATCCATTTCAAGGGACACATGGGAGGTACTGAGCAAAATCAAACAAGAAAAGAAGCGACGATTTTGTATCCAAACAGCACAGAAATGGTCAACTTGTTAGGGTGCACCTACAAAAAGCAGATATATGTGAGGTAGTTTGCTTCTGTCAGGCCAACTGACCAATCTAGCCATCATCACCAATTTGACTTTCCTCCAAGAATAAGAAAAGAAAATCACAAACAGTCAAAAATCACATGCTTTCCAAGGACACAGACGCGGTTTCAGAGACTTTCAAAGTCCATGCACTCACTGTCATGCCTGGTCTTAACCTTAATTTTTTATACGTAGAAAGAAATATTTTATTATCTGAGATCATAAATAAAGAAAAGAAATCAAATTGGATCTATCTAAAACTAAACAAAACACATCATCTTTGCAATACCCAGATCCGGAAACTGTCTTAAAAGGCTGTTTCTGCTCCTTTTGGGGTCTGAAACTATCATTCCATTTCTCTTCAATTGAACATGGTGATGTGCAATATGCTGTACGATATAGGGTTTTTGTTTGTCTTTCTGTGAAGTTTCTCGGGTTGTATTTGGATCTTCGGACCAATCTTGGGGACCTCTCTACATTTGGAAAGGTAACTGAGATTTTTTTGGGTTCTGTTAAGTTTCTATAAATGGAAAGTTCAAGAGCCAGGAGGGTGGAGAAAAGAGGTTATGAGCAGAGTGTTGATGATGAAGCTGACAACCTGCCAGAATCAAAAAAGGCAAAATTGCCTGCTTTAGCAAGGTTGGTCTTTGTAACTCCTTCATGAGATTTATTGTTTCCAATTTTGTGTTTTGGTTTTCTTTCATGGCTTTGAAAGATAAGTTAGGACAACTAGAAGAGGATTGAAAGATAATTTTGTTAATTACAGGAGGATTGGCAGATTGGATATATTCCTTATGATCCATTGGGTTGAGTTTTAAAATTCAGCACTTGTATCAGTTTTATTCCTTCCAGAGCTAAATTAAGTCTTCTCATTTTTTTCTGATGCCTAAACCATACATGGGTGGTCACTATTTACAATGATTCTGGTTCCTTGATGATTTGTGGATCTCATGCCAAACCTAGCTATGCCTAGTGAGATCTTATCTTAATGAACAATATCATAAGGTAGGTGATTTGATAGACTTCAAGAATGATTGAAACTGCTTATAGGATGCGCTTTAGCTTGATTGACATTCAAGGAGGTAAATGAAAGAATGAGCCTGTGATTATAAAAGAAACTTGGGTACTAAAGCATTGTCATGGTGGGGTTGTTCTGTTGATGTAGGGGTGCTGCTGAAATCACTCTTTTGGGCTGATTTCAGAATCAAAGTCTCCACTTAGTTACTTTACTAAATCGGATCAATGATTAAGAACAAGATCATAATTTTTGAAACATCAAATATGTACTTAAGCTTTTGGATTCAAGTTTCAAACAGCTTAAACTTATGTGTGGAATTGGTTGAATATTCAAGTCAATGTTTGGTGCTGTATTAATTCAGTTTGTCAATATCTTCTTTGTGCAAATGTTCTGCCTCAGCATCAGTTTTTAAGTCCATTCCAACTGATATATGACTTAATATATCTGCAGTGTAATTGTGGAAGCTTTGAAGGTGGATAGTTTGCAAAGACTTTGCTCATCTTTGGAGCCTTTGTTTCGCAGAATTGTGAGTCACGGATTCTTTCTTTAATTCGTTTGTTCTAATAAAATTTGGGTTGAGTTGTGATATTATTCTAAACCTGTAGAAGATACAATGACACTGCTGCTGTTGTATATTTTTAGCTGATTGTATCTCATGAGAATCATGACTCGGGTCACCATGTAGGGCTCACTTGTAGACATACTGAAATAATTGCAGAGATTTCTGTGCAGTAAATCTTACATCAATTTACAGAATGTTGATAAAAAGTCCTAGGCAACATTCAAGCATTTTCTTGTCTACCTGTCCCCTAATTTGTCTGCTGTTGGTTTAATTTATCAAAGGCATTGCATATTATGCGATCCTAGTTATCTTCAATTCCTTTGCTGATTTTGGCATTATGAATGAATGATCAGGTCAGTGAAGAAGTGGAACGTGCTTTGACAAGGTTAGGCCCTGCTAAATTGGCTGGAAGGTAGGTTCCTAGGTATTTTTGAATTCTAAAAATTAAAATTCCTTTCCTATCTGCCTTGGATCTTCATGATGCTGGCAAACAATGTAGAAAAAATCATTGTAAATTTCATTTATACTCCATGTTCTCCTGGTGGAAATTGGGATGTCATTTGTATAAAAAAAAAAACTGCAATGTATAGGTATTGATACGATGAATTATGATTCTTCCTATGGCAGGTCATCACCACCAAAACTTGCAGGCCCAGAAGGAAACAATCTACAACTTCATTTCAGAACAAGAATGCCTCCTCACCTGTTCACAGGAGGGAAAGTTGAGGGGGAGCAAGGGGCAGCTATCCATGTTGTCCTGTTAGATGCAAGCACTGGAACTGTTGTGCAAACTGGACCAGAATCAGCTGCTAAACTGAATATTGTGGTTCTTGAAGGTGACTTCAATGAGGAAGCTGATGAAGATTGGGCAATGGAGCATTTTGAAAGCCATGAAGTAAAGGAGCGTGAAGGTAAAAGACCACTGCTGACTGGGGATCTACAGGTCACTCTCAAGGAAGGGGTAGGAACTCTCGGAGAAATTACTTTTACTGACAATTCTAGCTGGATAAGGAGCAGAAAGTTCAGGCTTGGTGTTAAGGTTGCTCCTGGATATTGTGAGGGGTTTCGTGTTCGTGAGGCTAAGACAGAGGCATTTGCTGTTAAAGATCACCGAGGAGAATGTGAGTTTTCAAATGGTTATAACTCATGGTTGCTAGTTTAGAGACCGGGCAGCACACATCCGTTTTGGAGAGAGTTTTCAAATGGTTATAACTGATGGTTGCTAGTTTAGAGACCGTGCAGCACACATCTGTTTTGGAGAGTAGAACATTAGAGTATAAACATTAAAATTAGTGCTCAACAATATTAGAATCTAGATGCTCTTACTTGGCTAGATAGATGACTGCCCACTACGCCTCTCAAATAACACCATCTTCCTGGGTTTCTCTTTTATTTAATTGAGAAACAATGATATCACGCAAATATAGTACAATTATCGGTAAAGCTAGTAGCCTTCCACCGCATAATGTGGTGCATATTGGATGGTGACAGGTTGCCAGAATAGCAGGAGAATAGTAGTTCCTTCTGCATTCTTCCAAGCTGTGAGTCTTAGCGTGGGTGAAAGATAACTCGCTATCTGGTTATAAATACAAGTAGTATGGAATGTTTTGACTAGGGACTTCATAGTTCGGTTATTTTCTTGGAAATGAAATGCAAAAACCTTAGAAATCTAATGGTATAAATAGATGCAACAGCCAGTTCTGCAGCTTCGTACAAAGAAACCTCCAATTTTTGGGGTATCTTATAGTTTGGGTAACTGTATTCAGTTGGAATTGCAGCCTCTTACATTTTATCAAATTTCAGATGAATTATTTCCAACAAGTTGTGGTAACCAAGATTGTTTATATAAATTTCAGTATACAAGAAACACTACCCACCAGCTTTACATGATGAAGTTTGGAGATTGGACAGAATAGCAAAGGATGGAGCATTGCACAAAAAGTTGGTAAAGGCTTATATTACAACAGTTGAAGATTTTCTCCGTGTTCTCATTAGAGATCCACAGAAATTAAGACATGTAAGAATCCTTTTCTTTTTCCCTACATATGTTTGAGAAATCTATTATTCTTTTCAGTTCATATCCCTTGTTTCCATATTGATTGTTCTTCAATTTCCTGTTTTCCACTTTGATGTTCACATAGATCCTTGGAAGTGGAATGTCAAATAAGATGTGGGAGAATACAGTTGAGCATGCAAAGACTTGTGTCTTAGGAGGAAAGCTATATGTTTATTATGCTGATGGTAATCATAGCACTGGTGTTGTTTTCAATAATATATATGAGCTCAGGGGCCTTATTTCAGATGGGCAGTTCCTCTCATTGGAATCGCTTAACCACAATCAAAAGGTTTGATATTCTCTGCCATTCAGAATCTACTAAAACATTTGCTCATCATTTTACACTTCAGTTTTGCCCTGATATTCAGCTGAATCCGTCTATACAAAGTGCCATACAAAAATAGTGCAGTAAAACGTGTTGCAATATTACTTAATGATCTAAAGAAAGATGTTTACTAGAACTTGTTGCAAATAATCTTGAAATCTAACATTGAAGAACATTCAAGATGTAATAATTTTCACTGTATGTGGTGTAGAGTCAATACAAATTGTCCTCCTGATGTGTTTGACTGATAGACATCAGGATCTTTTACAATGGACTGTTATTCGCTACTCTAGGCATAAGAAATGGTCTTATTCTGACACATTAAATGTGGCAACTTTAGCTGCCCCAACACCATGTTCAGAGTCTTGGATGGCATGCGTCCAAAACCTCTCTTAGAGATTGAAGGATCTGTGTTACTTGACGGCTGTCACTACAAGTAAAGTTTGCTCATTCATGCTAGTGTTTGCTCACAGGTTTCAGTGGATTCCCTGGTGAAACAAGCATATGAGAATTGGCATCAAGTTGTAGAATATGATGGCAAAGTCCTGAACTCACTAGCTAGCAATAACAGAGGCAAAGGAGCCTCCACTGCGCCCCTTGTTGAAAACAGCTATGAGAGAAATGACTACATAACATCTGCTCAAAACAAGCAGCAGTTTGATCCTTCTGAACCGAGTCCACAACACCAAGCCATAAATAACCACCCATCAGTCCCTCAGTTGATTGAATTTCCATTTGTTAGGTCTGATCAGAATGCTGTAATGACCCTAAATAACATAAATAATCCACAAGCAGCATTATCTGGCAGCGTGGATTATATGTCAGTTGGAACTCCTTCTGTTGGGGGTGTTTACTTTCCAGGAGATTGGTCTCGGACAAGGAATGAGAATGGATTGGAAGACTTTTATGCAGAAGAAATACGGCTAAGGAGTTCAGAGATGTTGGAGAGTGATGACATGCAGAGACTGCTAAAAACATTTGGTGTGGGTGGAGGTGGGATGGGACCTGGTTTTGGCCATTCTGACGAGGCTTGTTACTCTTACAGCATTCAAGCATATGAGCCTCGGATGAATCAAGCATACGCGCAGGAGCGTGGAAAGGGCTCAGGGAAGGCTGTCGTTGGATGGCTTAAGCTGAAAGCAGCTCTACGTTGGGGGATATTTGTAAGGAAGAAAGCTGCAGAGAGAAGAGCTCAGCTTGTTGAGCTTGATTAAGTTGAATATTTAAATCTAATTTAACGCGAGTTCTATCGATATTATATCTGTTTATGTGCCTGTGAATCTTTTAATGTTTTTTTCGATTGTTGAGAGACATGGTGAATACTTGCAAGTTTAACATATTGGAATTGAAAGGCACGGTGGATTATTCCAGGTTCTGCTCTATTTGCCAATATTCTCATAGGCCAGACGAGGCAAAATTTAAGGTGAGAGGGAGAAAGGGGGAGAGAGAACCGTATCTAACCCCCATTATCATTGTTTAAAATTTAGGGCTCCTTTCCTCGTTTTAGCCTGTAAAAGCAAGGTATTCATTAATCATTATCATGTTTAAATGTTAGACCACTGTTCTTTGATATGCGCATCACTTTTCCTTAACTTTTCTTCACAGTGAATTTGTCAATTTTCATGCTGTTCTGTAATAATTATCCGCTAGATAGCATCAGACTGGAGAATTCAATCATTGATATTTTCGAAAGCTTTGTCGGAATTGGGTTTGTAGAATTGTTACAGTATGAAAATGACATTTCTCTTATTCTTGATGCATGAGTACAGTATGTTTATACATCAAGCTATAATTGAATATATATAAATCAGTCTTGCAATCAGTCTTATAACAGACAGCCCTATAGTTGACTTACTCTATTTAGAACAATAATCAATCTTATAATTGATTTATTGTATTTACAACACTCCCCCTCAAACTAGAGCATATATGTTAATCATGCTCAGCTTGTTACAAATATATTCAATCCTAGAACCACTCAAAACTTTAGTGAAGATATCACCCAACTCCTCTGTAGTTTTGACATGACTAGTAGAGATCAAATTTTGCTGAATTTTCTCACGGATAAAGTGACAATCAATTTCAATATGCTTAGTATTTTCATGAAAAACTGAATTTGATACAATGTAAAAAGCAGCTTGGTTGTCACACCATAACTTCATAGGTAGTGAACTACCAAGACTAATCTCATTGAGCAATTGTTGTATCCATATAAGTTCACACGTGGATTGTGCCATGGCTCTATATTCTGATTCAGCACTGGAACGAGAGACTACATTTTGCTTCTTACTTTTCCATGACACCAAGTTTCCCCCAACAAAAACACAATAACCCGTAGTAGATCTTCTATCAATTTTAGAACCTGTCCAATCTGCATCTGAGAAGCATTCAATATGACTATGACCATGATTTCTATACCATATACCACGCCCTGGAGCTCCTTTAAGATAACACAAAATCTGTTCCAAGGCTGCCCAATGGGTGGTTCGTGGGGAAGCCATGAACTGGCTCACAATGCTAACAGGATATGCAATGTCAGGACGAGTCACCGTTAGATAATTTAACTTGCCAACTAATCGACGATACATCTTAGGATCTGCAAACGACTTACCATCTTCTGCTGTAAGTTGTGTGTTGGTGACCATTGGTGCACTACAAGGTTTGGCACCCAACTTTCCAGTTTCTATCAAAAGATCAAGAATATACTTTCTTTGAGATAGAAAGATACCCTTTTTACACTTTGTAACTTCAATACCTAAAAAATACCTTAGCATCCCCAAATCTTTAGTTTGGAAATTTGCTTGAAGAAAAGACTTAAGAGTTGATATGCCTTTATTGTCACTACCAGTGATAACAATATCGTCAACATACGCAACCAACAAGATAAGGTCAACTTCATATTGTTGGTAGAATAACGAATGATCACACTTACTCTTCTTCATACCAAATTCTTGAATAACCTCACCGAATCGTCCAAACCAAGCATGTGGACTCTGTTTTAAACCATAAAGGACTTTCAAAGTCGACAAACCTTACTAGACTCCCCATAAGCAACAAACCCAGGTGGTTGCTCCATACACACTTCTTCCTTCAGATTACCGTGAAGAAATACATTCTTGATATCTAACTAATGTAAAGGCCAATCATTGGCAGCAGCAATAGACATAAATAAACGAATAGATGCAAGTTTAGCCACTAGAGAGAAGGTATCAGAATAATCTACTCCATATGTTTGAGCATATCCTTTGGCAACAAGACGGGATTTAAGACGAGCCACAGACCCATCAGGATTGACTTTGACAACATACACCCATTTACAACCAATAGTTTGTTTTCTTGCTAGTAAGTCTACGAGTTCCCAAGTGCCATTATCGTCTAACGCTCTCATCTCTTCTTCCATAGCAGCTTGCCAACCAGGATGAGACAAAGCCTCAACTAAAGTTTTGGGAACAGATACAGAGTCTAAAGAAGTAATAAAGTAACGCAAAGAAGAAAACAAATGTATATAAGAAGCAAATGATGAGATAGGATGAGTACATTGTCTTTTACCTTTACGAACAACAATAGAAAGATCGAGACTAGGATCTGTAGAAGTAGGAGTTGGTGGAGGACGTGAGTTGTCTGGTGGAGGACGTCGAGAATACACTTGGGTGATGACTGGTTTTATAGGAACTAGGTTATTTGAGGAAGCATGGTTAATAGTAGTGGTAATATTGTACACTAGATTCTCCCCCTCGCAATTATAAATTTTCACCATGGGAAAGAATGGAAAGGTTTCAAAAAATAAAATATTAGAAGACACCAAATACCGACCCAACTCAGGAGAGTAACATCGATACCCTTTCTGTAGATGAGAATACCTTAAAAAGACACACTTTAAAGACTTAGGATCTAGTTTAGACACGCCAGGCCAAACATCACGAATAAAACAAGTACAACAAAAAATACATGGTTCAACTGGAAATAAGGAATGAGAAGGAAACAAAATAGAATGAGGAGTAACACCAGCCAAAACAGATAAGGGCATACGATTAATTAAAAAACAAGCAGTCAAAACTGCATCTGCCCAGAACTGTTTAAGGACATTCATTTAAAAAAGGAGGGCTCTAGCAACTTCTAGTAAATGTCTATTTTTATGTTCTGCAACACCATTTTGAGGTGGGGTGTCAACACATGAAGATTGATAAAGAATTCCATTTTGTGACATATAGGAATTAAAAGGCTTGGAAAAATACTATTTTGCATTATCACTTCGTAAAATGCGCATAGAAACATTAAATTGAGTTTTTATTTCAGCACAAAAGGCACTAAATATAGAGAGTAATTCTGACCTGTTTCTCATTAAATATAACCAAGTGACACGATAATAGTCATCAATAAAAGTGACAAAATATCAAAATTCAGGCTTAGAAAGTATTGGACAAGGACCCCAAACATCAGAATGTATTAACTTAAAAAGGGACGTAGCCCGTTTATTAACTCTTGGTACATATGAAGAGCGATGATGTTTGGCAAATTGACAAGACTCATAATTTAAATGAGATAACTTTTGGAAATGAGGAAACAATTTTTTTAAAATGGGTAACGAAGGATGCCCTAGCCGATAGTGAAGTTCGAGAGGTGTCATGGTATTGGAACAAGCAACAAGTTTTGGCACTTTCGGATTTGGCATTTTTAGGATAGTAGTTTCAAGCATATAAAGACCACCAGATTCACGTCCTTTACTAATAATCTTCCCCGTCATAAGATCATAAAATAAACAAAGGTCAGAAAAATAAGACACAACAATTGAGAGCCTTAGTGATTTGACTAACAGAGAGTACATTGAAGGAAAAGTTGGGCAAACACAAGACAGAGGATAATGAAAGAGATGATGTGGGAGAGATTGTTCCAGAACCAATAACAGAAGTGGTTAACCCATCAGCCAAAGTAACACTAGGAAGATTTTGAAGATTTTTGTAAGGTTTAAAAGGGGAAAGAATACCTTTGTCACCTGTTATATGGTCTGTAGCACCTGAATCAATGACCCATTTGCTAGAGGATGACACAAGACGTGTAGTGGGTTTACCTGACTCATCAATTGTAGAAGGATTGGACTTTAGTGAGGCTTGGTATTGAGTGAAGCGAGCAAATTCATCAGCAGAGACAAACACAGACTTATCATTAGATGAAGACACTGTAGATACATGGTTGATTCCTTGAGTTGCAATATTAGCAACTTGGGCTTGCTGCTGAGGTTTACCATGAAGCTTCCAACAAGTACATCTTGTATGACCAGGTTCATCACAGTAATAACAAACTGGTTTGTTATGACCAGCATTTCTACCTAAGCCACCACCACTCCAACTGCTTTGAAAACTAGTATTCTTACGACTGCTTCGACTATCTCGACTTCCTCAACCAGCTTCATTTGAAGTTCCACGACTCACAAGGGCACTAGTGACAATAGGGGCAGATGGAGATCCCTCCAAACGCAAGATTCTTGTAAAGGTGTCACGAAGAGTGGTTATCTCCAGACTAGAAAGAATCTGTGTTCGAGCAGCATCAAATTCTGGTGGCAGACCTGCAAGGAAACTCATAACAGCCATCTGCTCATGCTGAGACTGCTGAGTTTTCACATCAGTACTAAAAGGAAGAAGAGAATTCAGTTCCTCATATACCCGTTTAAAATCCATAAAATATTCAGTGAGAGACCTGTCTTGCTTCTCTAGACGATAAAACTCCTTAGACACATCATAAATACGAGAGATATTTCCTTTACCAGAATATAAGAAAGCCAAATAATCCAGGAGATCTTTAACAAATTCACAGTGATTAACTAGACCAATCACTTCAGTATCAATAGAATTTCGAATCTATAGGAAAATTCTGGCATCATCTCTCAACCATGCCTTCTTTGCTGCAGCATCAGATGGTGGATCATCAACAAGGTGATCATCTTTATTAATACTACGAAGATACACTCGCACTGTTTTGCTCCAATTCAAATAGTTGGTATTATTCAGTTTGTGCTCTGTGATTTTTGTTGTCATAGGAACAACATCAGAAATCACAGTTTGCACTTCTGTGTTCCTACCCTCTGCCATTAGTGCACTCAAAGCAGGACAACCAACAGTAGAGAAAAAAAATTGTGACTCAATTGGGCCACACTAAAAGAAAAATAATCATATGGCTCTGATACCATGTAGAATTGTTAGAGCATGAAAATGATACTTATTTTATTCTTGATGCATGAGTACAGTATCTATATATACAGGTCTAGGATTAATCCAAATCCCTAGAATCAAGTTATAATTAAATGCATATAAATCAGCCTTATAACTGACAGCCTTATAATTGACTTACTCTATTTAAAACAATAATCAATCCTATAATTGATTTACTGTATTTACAAGAGGGTTCATGGAACTAAACTCTTTTGATAAATGCCGGCAAGTTTTATTATGACGACGTCAAGAAAGCGACACTGTTACTCTCCTCTAGCGTTCTATTCCTTGCATTTGCATATAAATGGGCATCATTCCACCTTCTATAAGTGCAATAAACTAAAACAGAGATTTTCAGAAATTGCTCAAACAGAGATTGAAGATAACAAAAAAAACCAACACAAACCTCTCTTGCTATCTTTCCAGAGTAACAAAAACACTCCTGCTAAGCCCAACTCCACACACAACGACAGATATGAGAAAAGTGCTCGAGTGCCCGTGTCTGTTAGTACACGAGCACAGATAATTCTTAGTACATCCAAGGATAATGAATCTCTTAAAATAAGCATAAGAAGGGACAATTAATCCTATCTAATGGTGGCTGTTTAAGGCAACCGTGTATCTGTTTTTCTTTTTCTGTATAAAGTTGAAGCATTTTAAGCAAAAGGTCTACTTCTGATAGCAGATTCACACTCCAAGGCCCCAAAAAAAGCAATCTGGAAAACGTTTATTAACTTCCAAAGTAAATTTACAATTAGTAAAAATTAATATTTTAGAAAAGGGTGATGAATTTAATATGTAGGATTAGTTTATCAATAAGAATTGAGAAGAGGAAAGAGATCAAAAAACAAGGATCAGGCTATAAATGTTAACCGGTAATTAACTCTGGTAACGGAGAATAAGAATAGAAAGAGGAAGATGAGATTACATTGGGAAAAACGAGAAGGGAAAAAACTAAAAAGAAAAGAGTAATCAATTACAAGATACAATTTTTTCCATGAGAGGAGTGAGAACTCAGATACTCTTCTCCTTTCGAAGACTCACATGCATGATCCAGGTGAGAAAGATCCAAACCTGAATTCTCCATCCATCAAGGAACCATCATTTTGATCCTGCATCAAGTACATTATGAAGTGTCAAAGAATGCAACTTAAATGTTAACTCTCAAGAAAAGATTGGAATTTTTAGGAAGAAACAAACACAGAAAATGAAACAAGCAACTACTAATTCAAAACTTTCACAGGAACAGTAATAATAAGGAGTTTGGCTACAGATATGATTCACCATTCCTTTTATCATTATGCATACAAGTTGGCTTTGAGTTCTATCTATCGAATAGGATATAATGATTTTCGATTATACACACTTGCGTTCTCTCCTCTCTTTCATTCGCCTTTCAGTCACTACAAATGTTTGCAAGGTAGCATGATTTTTATTTTTTTTTTTATAAATGGAGACTAAGAAAAAGCCTACCCATCACATAATTATTACTTATGAAATGGAAGTAGCTAATTGATATGAATAACATAGTCTGTCTATCACAACAAAGAATCCAAACAAGAACGTAAATAGGTGAAACCACAACCAACTCACATTTTATCAACTGGATAATAAAGGTTATCTATGTTGTCATCGTCTTGAGCTTTTATAGTTTTTACCAAAAAGAAGCAAAAGAGTCATTTAAAAAAAGTTTCCTAACTTCTTTAGAGCACGAAAACTTGAAATGGTGACCGGAAAAGCTGAAAAGAACGCATATGAAGTTTGTAATTGAGATGGATAAAGCAAAAAAAATATTCCCGTACCTGTTTGATCATTGCATTCATTATATCATCCAAAGACTCGTAATTATTTTGAACGAAACCATTCTGGGACTTTGTTTGCGCCAAGATAACATCCTCGTTAGACCTCATTTTTGGATCCAAAGCAAAATTCTCAACATCAGGATGCTGAAACATGGATAGAGTCCCACTGTTTGATTGACCAATCATAGATGCGCCAAACCTTTTCCTTTGGTCCATACTCTGGTTCAATGCACCAATGGAACCATTGCCAGAAACCAGGGAATTCATGGCACCGAATGAACCATTTAGACCAGGATTATAGTTTTGGCTATTTTCTTCCCATCTGTTCTTTGAAATGTAATTTGTTGTATTCTGAAAAATATTACCAATAAAGTCTGTTTGTCCTTGCATGTCTACTCTGGAATCTTCTAAAGGTGCTGTGAGAGAACCCGTAGAGGAAAAATCGATGGGGCTATTAACAATGTGAGAGGTAGTGGAAGATATATTGCCTCTCAAGGTACTGGAAGGTAATCGATCATGTCGGAAAGGTTCACCGATTGGCAAAGAAGGAAAAGTGGACAATTGAACTGCACCCTGCCAGTTATCATCACATCTACTATGATTCAGAAAATTTGAAGAGCCCTGGACACCAACATCAAAAGACTCCTGATTCAATGAAGGCATGCTTAGAGAAGATTGGGTCACCAATGATCCTCTACTCTGATTTTGTTGTGGGTTCGCTTGTAATATCGGAGGGCTGCTTGTGGCACCAGATATGGTGTTGCTCAAGCTACCAATAGTCACTTTGACATCCGGGAAGCAACTTGCAAGTGTAAAACCTGCTGTATCACCTTTCTGATTAAACTCTCCAATATGGTTAATGGACTTCATTTGTAGTTGCTTGGGCTCCAGTGCTGATGAAATCCCTTGAAATAAATTTGTACCCTGGTTTGTTGGTAAGAGACCTGGCTGGAGCAGCCCAGAAGAAGCTATTCCCTGTAAGGTTAAACCCCCAGGAGAGTTCAATCTACCAAGAAAAGTCCCAGATGGATATGATGAAAGAGAAGTGGTTGAAAGCCTTCCTGGTCCATGCATAGAGCGAAAATCTCCAAATCCATCAACTGAACTCATTTGCAAGTAAGATGAGTCTTTAGCACCAAATGCAGAAACCATGTTGCCTTGCTGGTTTCCTCCACTACTTAGTCTTTTCAGGTAAAGCCTAAATTTCTGTAAGAAAATATAAACAGGAAGCTTCAAAATGACTACAGCAATAAAACTCTTTGAAATTTTAACACAAGTTCGGAATTTCATTAAACACGTCTAACTACTTGTTGCATAAAAAACCAAACCTGGTCACACTCTAACTACCATGTGAAACAACAGTTGAATTAACATTTCAAATTTACAAAGATGGGCCTCGTAATTGTTAAGGATTTGCCAAGTTTTCCACATTAGTGTTGAGTGCACAGTTGCAGAATTCACACCCAATATACATCCCATTATGGTGTCACCCCAAGCACAGGTGCAGAATTCACAACCATACGCATCATTTCTCATGGAAGGTAGGGAAGCAAAAAGGAAATATCACTACCTGCAAATGACTTGCAACGTTTTCCCTTGTAAGCCCATCAACATTCATCAGGTCAAGTATTTTCTTTGGAACAGCCTCTGCAAAAGATTTACAAAAAGCAAAGGTAAATCAAACGGTATTAGGATTGGTAAGTATGTTAACAGAAAAACAAAAAATATTGCTTCTGAGTTGAGGAAACTCACTGTCAAGACCCATTTGATTAACAGCAGCGACAAACTTCTGATGCAAATCAACAGACCAGACAACTCGAGGCTTCTTCTGATTCCCAGATACCTCATTATCATCTCCATCTTCACCCTCTTCTTCATCCTCATCATCTTGGTCCTTACGTTTCCTATTTAGTTTTCCATTTTGATCCGCACTACCAGTTGATGTCACTCCTTGTTCCCCTTCTCCAGCACCGTCATCACCCTTGTCTTGATTTGGGGACCTGTTTTGGTCCTCGGGATACCATTTCTTTCTCCTGATTACATGTTGCCATATGTTTTTGAGCTCCTCCATTCGAACAGGTTTTAGCAAATAGTCAACAGCACCATGTGTAACGCCCTTGTATACAAACTCTTTATCACCATGAGATGATAACACTGCAACAAAGTTCATGTGGGAAAGAATTATATTCAAATCCAAAGTATACAAGGATTTAAGCCAATTTTCATCTATTCCTTATGTGAAGACTACACAGTAATTATAACATACAAATTTCTTAAGACCAACAACATAGCCATTATAAGAAACACAAACAACAAAGAAGCCCAATCTAAGTTAACATGCTTTATCAGAGTTCAAGAGATCACGGTAAATTGTGAAAAAGAAAGTGAAGATCATTTACCACCTTACAAAAATAGTATTTACTTACTTATGACGGGTAGGTCCATTTCGAGCCCCACGAGTTCAAGGAGCTTAAAGCCATCCATGTCTGGCATGTTAACGTCACTGATAACCAAGTCATACTTGTTTCTGTTTTCTCTCAACATTTCCAGAGCAGTGACTGCTTGATTGGTAGTTGTAACTGCAAACACCATACGTAAAATGTAAGAAAAGAAATCTGAATTTGAACGAGATTTGACAGTAAAAATTCAAAGTCCCATATACTATAATTTAGATTCAAATTACATGCACTCCAAAATTCAGGAGTATAATTGAGTAAGAAAACCCGATTACTAGCAACAGCCCTATAAATCTGCCAATCACAATTAAACAGAAAAGAAATAATATTTTAGTTCTAATAGAGGGAGTTAATGAACAAACAATTAGAATTAGTCCAAACCCTCTAAAAGGCAAAAAACTGAAACTCGAATGGACAGAAAAAATGAATTACAAATTCAAACTATGCATACAAAGACAATTCAAACATATAATTCCGCAAACTCCAGTCAACAGCAAATTAATAAAGCAGAACAACAAAACTTAAGAATACAACATATCAATAGTTAATACCACACTTTCACAAACACATGTAGAATTTGTTAAAAATCAAAACTGTTTACTAAAGAGGCAACAAAAAAAAATTGATAAATCATGTTCCAAGATTCACACAAGAAGAACGAAAGAGAAGAAAAAATAACAGGTTGAAACATACCCTCATACTGGCATTTACGAAGCAAATTCTCCAAAACTTTGAGGCAAATTGGGTCATCATCAACAGCTAGAATACGCATTCCAACAGGAAACTTTTTTTCATTAACTGAATTACCACCCCTTTGGTCGTCTACAGCCATCATGTACCAAACAAAAAGCACCCAACCCAGAGATCACAAAAAAAAAGAGAAAGAGCTAAGATTTTTATGAGAACTTCAATTAAAAAGATGTGTTCTTTAAGCCTTTCAGACAAAACCCAGATGGCAAAACAAGAGAAAGAGAGAGATTCAATGGCGCTGGATCAGAACAAGAATCGGAGAAACGGATAAAGAATGGAAGATAGTAATACCAAAAAGCTGTACAAAATAAGACAATGATGGTGATGGGCCAAAAGAAAGAGAGGGAAGGGTGTTCCTACCCAAAACAAAACAGAAATCTATAACTAGTTTTTCCTCTCTTTTTTCCCCTTTAAGTACACACACAAACTCCCCGTCCCTCCCTGCCCTATGTATTTGTCTTTAGCTTTTTCTTCTTCAGTTCTCAACAGAACACAAGAACCTTTCACTTTTTCTTGCATTAAATATTTTTGTCATTATATATGATAATGGGGTTTTGTTTATATGAGCCTCTCTCTCAAGCTTTTTTATTTTCTTGATTTTTTTATGGTAAACTTCTTTCTCCCTTGTCAGAGCTGTCACCATATGTGGAAGATGTGCAAGACTTTTGAGGCTTTGATAATGTGAACGTAAATGTCAAAAACATTTGCAAATGGTAACCATGTTTGTTGCTATGTGTGATGTAAGCGTTGATGAATCAAGACCATCCATCGATGATTGTGGGCCATTTGGAGGATCAAAGGATGGGAATTTGGTGGCATTGGTTAAGGTGAGGAGGGAGGGGTCCTACAGAAGGATGAATGGATTAATGATTATTCCTATCATTTAAGATGGTGACTCTTTTGGTAATTAAAATTGTACGGTGATAAAGGGTGCTT
>Ga0325411_1003880_pt1 | contig 16815 bp, 6 predicted proteins | sample PopdelMetagenome_13_FD_206181 | JGI IMG/M metagenome (GOLD analysis project Ga0325411, IMG submission 206181) | Populus deltoides microbial communities from Bellville, Georgia, United States - Xylem-PdIQD-R4 | ecosystem: Host-associated > Plants > Phyllosphere > Stem > Wood/Secondary xylem...
GAATTATTGAGGCAAAGGAAAGAGAAAAATTCTCCAAGAAACTTTGTGCAAGTAAGAGTGTTCTCTAAGAAAAAGAATAGCAAAAGCAAACATTAAACAATTACTAGCTGCTAGCCGGGTGAGGTCTCCGCAAAATAGCACCCTAAAAAAAAAAAAGTCAATTCAAACCCTTGGCAAATAATTAATAATTAGTACTTAATATATATATATATATATATAGCCTTGAATTCCTCTTCAACTTTTATTACAAGGTCCAACATCTTTTATGGACTGTCCTTACATGCATGGGGATGGAGTCAGGGTAGGGGCTATGTTCTTCACCATAGATTTAAAACTCGATAACTATTTGACCTCCTATTCCCCATAAAAAATAAAAATCAAGCCTACAAAGAATGAGATATTATTCCGAGCCCTGCTGAAAGTTTTTCTTCCTAATTAATGCGACTTCCCCCAAAATGAAGTCTTCAATCTAAGATCCATGCCTGCGCATACAACTGGAGTGGACCAACAAAGGACAACCTCAATGATTAAATTTGGAGGCACGGGATGCGATGCAATTACTTAATATATATATCTTGTCAATAGGTGAACTTGATGTTGATGAACTGCCCACGGGGCCTTATCTGCAACTATTTTATTCAATTTTTTTGAACTTGTTCATCGAATTGCTGTGATAATTGAGATCTGAGCATCAAGTCTTCAACTACCACGATTATTTATAAATTTTATAGCATATTTTGAACACTACTTGATAGAATAACTTGCTTATTACACATCATTCTGCGACAGGAATGACTGTCTACTTAACCAAAATATTGCAACAAACTTAGGATGCTGGTCCAATCACAGACACATAAACATGGTGATCCAACCACCCTTTTTCCTGGCCATGAATTCCTCTTCCGCTTCTTTACCTCATGTGCAGTGGAAGAGGTGGAATGCTTTGTTCGTGCCTGAAAATGTTTTCAGGATCAACCATGCTCTTCACTAATACCAATCTGTAGAAGTTATCCTTGTAGTACTTAGCACCCCAAACCCTTGCCTTCTTAAAGTTTGTGCGAGTATTTCTGTTCATACCCAAATCAAGATCCCTGTAATTCACATATGCTTCCCTTGGATTCTTGGAAACATAAGGTGTCATGTACTTGTAAAGCCCTCTCATCCACTTTATGTGCCTTCCAACATTCCCTGAAGCATTTTGCCAGTTAGTTACATAATTGATCATGAAAAGGTCACCCTTTCGATGGGGGAAAGGAGTCTCTGAGTCAGAGATTTTGCTCATCATTCCACCAAAAGGATTCCATATCATTAAAGGACTATCTTCTTTAAGAAATCTCATCCATATCCCTTCAAGTCCAGTTTCAGGGATAGGTTCTTGGACAAAATCTGACTTGGCTTTGAAGTAGCTCTTCAAGATATTCTTTGCTTGAAGTAAAACTTCAGGAGGCGTAGTGCTTGGATAGCCGCCAATATATAGCACCGATCCAAGCCATGTTGTTTCGATACAATCCTTTGGTGTCAAACCCAATTCTGGAAATCCTTCTTCCATTACCTTGAGGAGTCTATTGGCATCACCAAGAAACAAGGCATTATAGGAAGTCGAAATAGTTCTATTACCCTTGTTACCAGCTGTTTGAATGATAACTCTAATGAAGAGATCTTCGTCGAGTTTGTCAGCAACTTGCTGCCACCGATAGAGGAGCTTAGTGGCACCTTGTTCCAAGGTCTTACTAACAGTAAAAACCGTCACATTTTCTGGCACGGGGACCAATTTTACTTTCCAGGCAGTAATGATACCAAAGCTACCTCCTCCTCCTCCTCTGATTGCCCAAAAAAGCTCTTCCCCCATGGCTTGCCTGTCAAGAATCCTTCCCTGAGCATCGATTATGCGAGCGTCGATAACATTGTCAGCACCAAGGCCATATTTCCTCATCATTGGACCATAAGCACCTCCTGTGATGTGCCCTCCAATGCCTAAACTGGTGCAAAGGCCAGCAGCGAAACCATGAGTTTTACTTTTTTCAGCAATCCTGTAGTAAAGCTCACCATTTGTGGCACCTGCCTGAACCCAAGCGCTACTATCTTCGATGTCAACGTCAATAGATCGTAGCTTGGCAAGGTCTATAATTATGAAAGGCGATTCAATTTCAGAGACATAAGAGACAGCCTCATAATCATGGCCTCCACTGCGGACTCTGAAGTGAATTCCAAGCTGTTTACAGCAAACAACAGCTGCTTGGATGTCAGATTCATTGAACGGTGTGAAGATAAAGTCAGGCTTTGGCACTGAAGGCAAAGTGTACCTGAGGTTTTGAGCGGTAGAAAGTAAAACTGTGGCGAAGGAAGAGTTGTCAATTGGAGTGTACAAGGCAGTGGAGAAAGGATAGGAGGAATGTGAAGTAGTTGAGAGACATTGTAGAAACCTATCCTGAATTGTAAATGAAACTACAAAAGGAGAGAGAAGCAAGACTGCGAGTATTGAAAGAATTGAAGAACTTGAAAGCACCATTTTTTGCTATCTCCTGGCCTTGTGTTTGAAGAACTCATGTCCCAAGATTACTTATATATTGATTTCATGAGTACATGAAAGAATTATTCAAATCCTAGGTGGATAGTTTTTATTATATTTTCAACAACCTACACACAGCTTGTGGCCTAAAAAATGTCTGTGGAAAACTGTTGCCATGTGAAGACGATAACTTAGCAAAATATTATAGCTGACTTTCTGCTACACGGCATTTAGAAACCGAAGAGCAACCTGCCCTGGCCACCATTTCACTTCTCATTAAATTATACTCCATTTCACATGCATGCTCTTTAGCCAAGTGAAGTTCCAGGAACCATGTTAGATTTCAGACTGTTACCTACCCTTTGAGATTCTGAAACAACCCACTCTCCGCGATGCAGGAAACTTCAGTGGTAGGAGAACATTACGTGCTTACATAATAATTTCTTCTTTGCAGCCAATCAAGACATATTTTTGTAGGTCCTGAGGGCTGGCAAGGATTCGATTCCATGGCCAAGCTGTAACAAAGAAAGAAAATTATGAATCTTTTAGTTTGAGTACATCTATAAATTTGATCACAATATCAATGAATTTAGTTTCCGTATAATTTATTATATTGACCCAAAGAAAAACACATGTTGCAACATAATTATATTACTTTTATAATGTTTCTTGTAGTTTTTTTGTTTGACAAACAATGCTTTGAATTTTGCAAATTAAAAGTCTCTCAAATCTGGGGTGATGAGTTAAGTCAGAATTTTACCTACTTCTTTATGTGTGATCTAATCGAGTTTTTTTTTTTTTTTTATTATTATTTTAACGTGAAGGTATTCTTGAGATTTCATACAGCAAGTATAATTTATTATTATTATTATTGATTTTTTCTTGTAGTTTGTTTGTTTGATAATTAATTGCTTTAACATTTGCCTTTTCTCTCCCATAAAACACATCATCCCTCCTCCCCCACTGAAATATATACTCGTTTTTATGTAAGAAAATATTTCTGTTGATATGCTATACTTTCTATTTTTATTGTTATTGTATTCTTAATTGAATGCTTAGAAACTTTTTTGTATTTTGTTTGGTTATTATTTCAGGATAAAAATAAAATCAGAAAAAATAGAAACATGCTTTGTTAGAGGAACATAAAAAAAAAAAAAAATTGTTTTTACAGTTTTAAAGTGAATTTTTATTTTTTAAAACAAAAAAAAAAATCAAAGGACATGTTATTTCTATTTTTTTTTAGTCTTTTTGGTGAATTCATCTTTAAGACAGTTTTTGAGTGAATTCTTATTTTTTAAAACAAAAAAAATATCAAAAGACATTCTTTCTATTTTTTTTTTGCTATCTTTTTAGTCTTAAAATAGTAACTAAACAATAGCTTATAATTATTTTTCATATTATTAATATCATCTCGTAACAAAATAATTCCTTACCAATGTGAGAATATTTAAGATTCGTATGGCCTTATTAACGTCAACTAACAAAAAAATAAAAAAATATTTTCGAATCTGTGAAGGTTCAAGACTCAAGATTTTAAGCCATTACAATAATGAATCTCTCCAGAAATAAGAACGCATTCCTAGGTCCAATATATTTAAGGAAATTTAATGAATTTATATAAATATTAGTCTTAAAATTCAAATGCAAGAAGTCAAAAATGAGACGTATCAGCAATCTTTCTCGGAACCTCATCTTAGACAGACAATACTTTAAATAGACATTTTAATTAATTCGCCACATATTAAAATCATTTCTACTATTAAATTCCTCTATATCAAAGCAAGATTATTTTTATCGAAAGTCAACTGAAAAAACTTTCAACATAAATTAAATGGCAGTGAAATTGGTCTTAAAATAATTATTTTACCAACACTTATAGCTAATTATGATGATTAATTCTGTGTCGCAACCCATATGAAGAACTACTCCCATGATTGATGATGGGAAACGAAGGGAAATTTCATCTTTAAAAGCTCTCCTTAGGTATCTTGATTTCCCTGTAATTAAGCTAATGCTAATGTCAGCTTGGGCAACTTTGATCGTTTGGTCAAGGAGTATTTAATTAAAATTCAGTTTATAGGGATTGTTGATTTTTTTTTTCATGGAAAGACGGATTATTGAATCTAATGGTAGAATGATTTGCATTAAATATTTTTAAACGCAGACATTGAAGAACAACTCAATTTTTCTGTTTTCGATAAAAATTTTATAATATTTAGAGACTAACTAGTAGTATGTTATATTCTACCATCAAGCCTATCACATGCTCCAATTTTTTTTTTCCACCGTGATAACATGAGTCTAGAGATAAATATATAATTATGATAATCAATTCAAAACTGATGTTGCAATGATTTGCATTGGATCTAATCTTAGCTTTTTTCTAATCAAGTTTAAGAGAAGTTCATAAAAAAAATGATGAATATATCAATCTAAGGAAGTTCATAAAAAAAATGATGAATATATCAATCTAAGGAGCAATTATAATTCAATAATAGAGGTATATATTTTTTGGTCAACTTATAAGTTATCTAGAACTAAACTAGATAGATAGCTTGCATTTCACTGTGGGCCGGACCAATTTTTTTTTCCGCGTAAAAAAACAATGCCCAAACACTATTATTGGATTTTAAAGAACAGAAAAAAAATCCATGACTTGACACCATAAAAAGAGAGCTAAAAAATAATGATAGTCAATCCCCTATAATAAAAATATAGAAGGATAAAATAAAAAAAAATCTATGAAAAAAAATATTAAAAAACAAAGCACAAACAAAACCAAATGAGGTTGTTAAAATCCGCGAGCAGAACCAAACAAACAATCATTATTTGATAGGTGGCTTGCGCAACGCTGTGGGCCTATCATATATTTTTTTATTGTAGAAAAGATATTGAGACGATGCATATTTTTTTAAAAAAGAGCAAAAATCCAAGATTATGATTATTGACTCGAGATTTAAAAATAGAAAATTAAAAAAAAAACAAAATTCCTTCAAGCATTGCCTCAAATTAAATGTCAGGGATGCAATCAATAAATTTTATTTAATAAAAAAACAAAATAGGGCCAACCATATTTTTCATCAGAAAAAAAAAAATAAAAAACGATGCAAACCTTGTAAACTTGAGTTAAACAACAAACCCACAATCTATTAAATTGCTGACCCGGGTTCAACTCAGGAGCTCAACATCTACAAAATTAAATGTTGGATGAGGAAATCTATTAATTCAATTCAATTCAAAAACAAAATTCCTTTAAAAAATCTAAATTTAACAAAGATAAAAAAAATATTAATAAAAAAAGATTAGATTTAACAGGAAAAAAACAAATGAATGATGAAATTGTCAAAAATAGCAATAAAAAGAACATGAACCAATTCTGATAGGTAAAAATATCTATTGGGGGTGAAATTTTAAAAAAAACTTAATTTAATAAAGAGAACAACGGTGAAATTGGAAAAACCTCTTAATTCCATAAATTCTTTTAAAATTTTAAAAACTGTAATGAAGAGAATAAGGATAAAATCTTAAGTATAACAAATTTTAGGGGTTGATTCGATTTGTTTTACTATCTTGAACCCGGGATAACCCCACACAAAGAAAGGTGGAAACAATGACAATGCTTGAGGGTCAATAATTTAATGGCAAAGTATAAAACCAAATAAAAAATCAATCTAAAAAAATCAAGTCAACCTATATTAACCCCACCAACTTGCGATGCGGGATATAAAATGAGGATAACCCCACAAAAGAAAAATTGAACAAATCACAAAGCTCATAGCGCAATAAGTCAATGTCATATGATAAAAATAAAAAAATAAAAATAATAAGCCAATATAAAATGATAAAAATGAAAAAAAAAATTAATAAGTCAATGTCAAATAATAAAAATAAAAAAAAAATTCTAAAAAGAATTTAAAAAATACCGAACCCAAACCAGGTAAATTATTGAAACTAGTAAATCGAGTCATGACAATATGACAACCCTATAAAAGGCAGAAATAATCACAAAGCAAAATCCTCAATTAATTTTTTTTTAAAAAATAAACAATAAGGACCAAATCTTGCACAAAAAATAATTGAAAGAAACTAATTAAGGATTAAATTGAAAACAAAATAAATGAAGAAAAGGGTAGAAAAAGAGTAATGAAAAAAAATGAGGACAAAATTTGAAAAAAATGAATTAAAATTCTAAAGTATAAAATCAATAAAATAAAATAAATGCAAAGGATGAAAAACTAGGAATCAAAAGAATGAGGACCGGATTGTAAACAAAAAAAAATAAATTAAATGCTGAGAGGGATGAAATTGAAAAAAACAATAAACTTCAAGAGGCATTAAAATCAAAGCAAATAAAAATCAAAAGAATAAGGACTAAACTCAAAATAAATACAAAATGGAGGACAACTAAATTTTTCAAGGCCTGACATGAAAACCAAGGCTCGAGAGAGAGAAATGAAGAGCATGAGAAAAAGCCCTATCGTTGTGGAACCGTCACCTGCTTTGTTGAACACGCTACTTCAACAACTGTATCACATTCTTGTACATTGGATGAGACAATGATCATTTTTTTTTGCCACTGTAATTGTCCACACAAGCCTCCAAAATAGCAACGAGGACTCTGACACGTGCGTGACACGCGTCATTATATTTTATCAATTTATAAATATTTCAATAAGATGAATTAAAAAGAAAAGCCCAATAGCATATCATTATTATATATAAAAAAAAAACCATGGCGCAAAGACAAAAGCACTCTCAGAAGTCGTCCTTTAAATTTGAAAAGTCAAAAGTTAACAAAGTAATTTTATTGTATAAAAATAATGCAAAGACATACCCCTTCCTGCAAGGCCTTTTTTTTTATAGAGCACTTTACTATGCAAATTAAAAGAAAAGGAGGAAAAAACCCTTAATAAAAGACTTTTTTTTTTTTTCCAGATTTCAAGGGCAAAAAAGTATTTTTAGTATGCATTATAAAGTTGAACGATAACTTTACCCGATCAATTCTCAAATGCATTTGGATCTAGTGGAAAATATTATTTTGCCCTAATTCCCAAGGTAATTATTAAGAGGAATGATAGTAAATCTCCTTACATGCTAAAGTAAATCACCGATATCTTTTATTTTTTTTAATTTTTTTTTGTTAATCCCTCTCAGAATGATCTTAAAAGACTCACTGTCATATAATTTGGTGTATTCCAAGAATTCTTAATAAATTTTTCTGGATGCTTCTTTAAGGTTTAAATCTAAAAAAAATAATTTCTGTAAAAGGATTTTGTTGCTTCGCATGGGTTTCTTTTATTATTGAAATTGAAAACTAAAATGTATTTCAAATGAAAACTTCATCTTTGTGACAAAATTATTTTACTTGCACTCTCTGTGCTGTTTCTTAAAAGGAAATACACTCAATAATTCTTAAAAACAAAAATTACAACGAATATTAAAACTTAAAAATCATCCTTTTTCATATAAAAAAGGATTTCATGAAATAAAGAAATAACCAAAAATTATATTGAATTTCATTGTGCTATTTATTTATATTGTTGTCCATTTTGATATTATCAAAACAGGATATAATTCCAATTATAGTTGTCTGAGACAGTAGTTCATAAATCAACCCATGAGTTATTTGGTCAATCCTTTTTTTTTTTTAAAAAAATTAAAACTACATTGTTTTATTTTTTTTTGAAAAAGAAAAATCATTAGTTTTGATTCAGTCAATTTTAAAATCAAAAGTAGGATGGTGCCTAAAGTTAGAGTAAAAGGGTTGATTTAAGAAATTTTAAAAATTGACGGACCACATGATGAATTGACCCAATTTTATTTGCTGTTTTGTCTTTAAACTCAGCCGTCCCTTCCTCTTGCGTTGAAATGGTTCAAGTCGAATATTTTTCTTACATTTCATGGAAGTATAATTATTTTCCCATAGATTTCTTAACTGATTTATTTATTTATTTTATCAGAAGAGGGCATGGTTTCGATTAGACTGGGCTCATGTTTCCAACTCCCAACACAAAGGTTGAGGATCCTGTAAGATCAAGATTTTGGCCCACCAGAGGAATTACAGAGAATTTATGTCAAAATATCTCGAAGATCTTCACAGGTCATCGTGGTCTCCAGGGGCGGAATTGGCAGGGGCAGGGGCAGGGGCCCTGCAACGAAACTTTTCAGCCCCCTTCCTTTAATAAATTAGATTTTTAGTTTTAAAAATAAACAATTTTAAATTTGGAGATCCTAAATTGTTTTCTTTGATTTGGCCCTCCTAAACTAAAATTCCTAGCTCCACCTCTTAGTCTCCAAATAACAACCAATTCATGCCGGGGAAATGAGCAATACGGTTCCATAACATCGTTATTTATTATTTTAATCATTAAAAATCATAATTGATTTTTAATTAAAGTCTAGGTATGTTTGTGTATAGAGAGAGAGTGCCTCCAAACTCCATTTTTTTCAGTTGCCAACCAGCATTGTTTCCTTTTCAACCCCCTCCTCACCCATGACCATCTCCTCCACCATGCACTTCCTCCTTCTGCACCGGCGACGACCACACCAGTAGATCCGTCGGTGCAACTTCTTCTTCTCCAACAACGAGGCCACCATCAGCAATCGTGCAACAACCTTTATGTCTCCTGTGCACTGTGAGCAACATTAATGGAAGATCTTCTTCATCAATAACCATTGGTCATAGTGGTCTAGCAGCTTCCTTCAAACAACACTAGTAGCAAAGTGACAATCGATCTTTGTCTCCCCATCACAGCAGATCTTCTTCATCAGCATCTTTGTTTCAATAACTTTAGTTAATTGCTATGTAATGTAGAAGGAATTCTCCTATTAAACGGTCCATGATTCAACAAAATCTGATAAACCAAATTATACATAATGACTTTGGCTTCTAGTTGTGAGACTTAAACTTGAATTGGATATTAATTTGGATTAGCATGTTGACCTGAGAAGTTAATCAACAATCTAATAACTTAGAACACTGATCGAATTAGGTTTCGAATGGGATATATTAATATAACTATACTTTGGCTCATGATCCGTCTGCTCCAGTTCCCACTTTGTGGATTTTTCTACTTCTGAGGAGTCCTGAGGATGAAGTTATTAAAAAAATTAATGGATGCTATAGGGTGGCTCATGGGCTTTTGTGGCTACCTTCATTTTAATTTTTTAAAAATGTAGTCCTAAATAGTTAAAAGTACTCAACTAATTTATTTTTGCCAAAATTAGATTTCTTCTTGTCTATTTATTTATTTATTATTATTATTTTGTAAAAAAGAGTCCATCAGAAGCAAAGTTGTGCATTGGATAACAAAGGGAGTGTCATTATTTTTTTTTTAGTTTAACGTGGGTGTTCGGGCCAGCTTGCGCGTACCTCAACTAATTCCACGGGCCCTGAAGTTAACGACCATGTAAGCCTCCAGTGGCCATCATATGAGCAACCACATGGTTCGAACCTGAGACCACAGAGGGAGCAAACCTCTTGGTCCAAAGCTCTTACCACTAGGCCACCACCTAGATGGTTGGAGTGTCAGTATTTGGTTCTTAAGAACTTGACCTATTCTTGAAAAGAAAACATGTAGTTTTTTTACTATATTCGTGTTATATTTATTGGCTGCTACTGGAAGGAAGATCTTCCACTACTGTTGTTGATGATGACGTTACCGAAGCATATTTTCTTATTATTTTTCTATATTTTAATTTGTTTTAGAAAAACAATATCAATACAGACATAATAAAAAAATTAATGATTTTAAAAATGATGCTTTAAAAAAAACGTTGGAATCTTTTTTAAAATTTAATTTTTTTTGCAACGACACTGAAAATGTTAAAAATAAGGCAAATTCATTGAAAACTTGTTTTTAATTTTTTTATATGTTAATTTTTTTTTAAAAAATATGGATAAAAAATTGAGTTATAATAGACATGTTCTATTGATCTATAAATCTATCTACTATACAATTCACATAATCTATTTAATGTATATCTTTATTTAATTATAATATATCAGTACTTAACTACTCCAAATCACCCGATATTCCAAGCATAACTGATCAATACTTCAAAATTATGATAATAACCACTTTTATCCATACATTGACTCGAGTCAACCCGTGTTGACCCTACTGACCCATGACCTAGGCCTCGCCCCATTCGATCCCAAGTCGGGTTTTAAAGTTATGATAATAACAACTTTTATTCTTACATTGACCTAGGTTGACCTTCCTAATTCATGACTCGAACCTTACTCCAAATTGACCCCCAAATCCATATTTAAAACTATGATAATAACCACTTTTATTTTATGTTGATTTGGTCAACTTGAGTTGACCCTTCTGACACGTGACTAGAGCCTTAACTCGGGTCAACCCTAAAGTCGTATTTTAAAACTATGATAATAATCATTTTTGTCCTTAGATTGACCTGGATCAACGATTAACCCACTTGTGACTTAGGGCTTGCCTGGGTCGACCCCCAAATTGATTTTTAAATCTATGATAATAACCACCTTTATTCTTAAATTTATGGCTGATTGACGATCTAAGATGAGGTCGACATTAGAAAACGTGTTGATTATTGTTGGCAGGATGCATAGAGCTAATCAGAAAAAATTCTTGAGAGAATCCAGGAAATAAATGATTTGTTAAGCTCCTTCATGATGAAACAAACAACACCACACTTCGGGGCATGGTTAAGCTTGATAAACAACGAGAGCAATACTCATGGCGGACAACCCAGGATGGGCACTACACTTATATTTAAATGGAGGATTGACAAACAATAAACTCGAATGAGATAGTGAATCAAAAAAATAGAGAAGACTTTTAAATAGTAAACAAAGACATCCTATGAAGATGGAGCATCAAAGAAGGGGGCTTATATTTCAAACTAGGTAAGGATGCTTGCATGTTATCTAACCCCAAAGTATTGCATAAATGTTTTTGTATTTTTTGTATTTTTACAAAAGAAATTCTTAATGAAATCTAACAAGATTTTGATGAATCTGAGTGGACAAAGAAAGAATCTTTGATCTATGATAGCAAGGAATCCAAGTTCGAACTTTGTAATCAGCAAACACCAAGAAATTCAACCTTGCAATCAAGAAGAAAAGTGAGAAGAACCTTACTATTAGAAAATTCTCAATAAAAAAAGAAGATCAACCATGTTATCAGGAAGAATCTTCAAGAAGCACCAAGTTTTCAAAACCCCGTGACTGGGAAGTAACAAACATTTTAGTTCTAGTTAAAAGGGATCGCCAAATGAGATCTCAGGTTGACCAAGCTGAAGATAAAGACTAAGGTTCTGGTTAAAGTGGGTCTCTAGATTGAGATTTTAGGTTAACAGAGTTGAAGGCAACATTTTGTTTTTGGTTAAAGGGGATCGCTAGATGGGATCTCAAGTTGATCGAGTTGAAGCCAAATACCAATGTTCTAGTTAAAGGGGGTGTCTAGATTAAGATTTTAAGTTAACCGAACTGAAGGCAACATTTTGGTTTTGGTTAGAGGGGATCACTAGATGGAATCTTAGGATAACCGAGCTGAAGACAAAGACTAAGGTTCTGGTTGAAGGACATTTACTCGGTGGGAGCAGTTGAAGAAGACAAGAGAGAAACCCGAGAAAGTATGAATCCTTGTGCCGTGCCAGCCCTTTTTGTTCCAAAAAAAGATGGGTCATGACGTATGTGTGTGGACAATCAAGCCATAAATTAGATCATAATAAAATACAAGTACCCCATACTGTGTCTAGATGACATGTTAGATCAGTTGGAAGGGTCTAATGTATTTTCCAAGATTGATCTCAAGAGTAGGTATCATCATATTAGAATCAGACCGAGAGATTAATGGAAGACAACCTTTACAAATCACTAGGGGTTATATGAGTGGATGGTCATGCCATCCGGACTGTCTAATGCTCCTAGTACATTCAGGAGGTTCATGCATGAGGTATTAAGGTCATTCATGGGCAGATTTTTCATCGTCTATTTCGATGACATTCTCATTTATAGTCCCAAACTGGAGTCTCATTTGGAGCACCTGTAGGTTGTTTTTGATACTCTGAGGAAGGAATAGTTGTATGTCAAGTGAAAGAAATGTAAGTTCTTCACAATGTTTATAGGTATAGGTGAACAATGTTTTCCTTACACCTTTTAGTTTTCTTTCTTAACTTGAAATCTCACTTAATAATTCAAATTTTTGGTTTAAGATAGTTTTTTAACATGATATTATACTTTAATGACCAAGTAATCAAAAACTTTACCTAACAACTTAAGCTTTTAAGTTATAATGATTCTTATTAAAGATTTAATAGGTTTTCACTAACCCACACTTTCAAATCAGATGAGAAGAATTGTTTGAAATGAGTGAGCCCCAACAGGAAATCATATGCATAGTTAATGTCCTGTAATATATGCAGGATAGTTTCACAATCAATACTGTTTGGAAAATATAAAGCCATCAAACAAGGTGTGTTCAATATGCAGGATAATTTCACAATCAACAGTGTGTCTAGGAAACATAGAGCCATCAAACATGGTGTGTTGATCATGCTCATGATAATTTACAAAAGAAAAGTATGTATACTAGAGAGAAAACAAAAGAGACTTCTTTTACATTATTGTGTTTATTCTACAAGTTCTTACAACTATTTATATGGAAAACGAGCTAGGGAGCTTTACAAGGGATGAAAACATAATTACAACATCATATCCCATACTTGTAGCACATAGATTAAACATGATTATAGGAGCAACAAATCGCATGATATTAGCCAAGATGCAACTTCATGATCCTAACCAACACAGGAAAGATCAAATTCGCTAAAAAAAATAATTTTATGACACAAACTTAGACGTGATTAGAACTTGAGTGCAATTTGAGGTTGCCCATAAATATTCAGATTAATAATCATTTCTTAAAAATAAAAATAAAACTAAAGTAGAAAATAATTTTATGACACAAACTTAGACGTGATTAGAACTTGAAAGCAACTTGTGGATTGAGAAATATAATATTTTTTTTAATGGTTTCTCCAAGATTCATAGCTTCTAAATGAATCCTAGCGTCAAGGATTCATGACAAAAAGTGATTCCCAGATATATCAGGAGCAGTAAATTCAAGTTTTGTCAGATTCAATATTATCTATAAAAAAACAATTAATAAAATAAAATCATGAATATAAAAGCAAAAAAAATCTTTTAAGACTGCTATTTAGTTCTTTAGAAATACTAGTTCTTCAAAAACTGTATTTAATTATTTAAATACAGTTTTTGAAGAACTAGTATTTCTAAAGAACTAAATAGCAGTCTTAATTTATTTATCTTCAAAAAAAAAAAAAAACTTACAATACTAGTTTTTTAAGAGCTTTAAATATTGATGAATAAAAAAAATCAAAATAAGTTACAGAGCCAAATATATTCCATAAAGTACAAACAATAATGAAAAGATAAAAAGTATTGAAATTGATACAAGACACGTAACATAGGAGTTCATGTGTGCCGAGATTTTAATATAAATTAAGTAGAGTAATCATGCTTGTCATAACCCAATTTTTGATCATTTTATTTTAATTATTATTATTATTTTATTTACTGAAAAGGATAAAAAAAATGATGATGATGATAAAAAAATAATAATGATAAAAAAACAAGTAAAATGAGATAAATGAAGAATGAATTAAAATTTGGGTTAAGGGCAACATGATTAGAAGTTTTGAGGTTTAATTAAACTTTGGAATTAATCTAATTAATCCAATCAAGGGTTTAATTGGAGAATTGATAAGTTTTAGACTTAATTGGACTTTGGATTTAATTAAATTAATGAAATCAAGGACTTAATTGAAGAAATAGCAAAGTTTGGGGTTAATTGGGGGCACGATTGCAAAACAGATTAAAGTCCAAGGATTAGTTTGTAAAAAGCGCTGAAAAACAGGGGTCCAATTACAATTTATCCAGGGATTACACGATTTCAGAACTTCAGTGACTAGATTGCAAATGGCCATTCCCATCACACAAATGGCGCCGTTTCTAGAAATCAGTCGTCGCCTTTTTCGTCTCCTTCCACAGGAACGGTTTCTGCAGTAATGGCTTTGAAGTCATTTCAATTGTAGAGATGCTTGGCATTCTCTGGCTATAAAGCCAGAGAAGATGAGAGATCGCACAGGGGGGGAATCACAGAAACGAAAGGAAAAAAAGAGAGCCACGAATAGAGGGGGACCAGAAATAAACAAGCAGAAATAAAAAAGGAAGAAACGCTGAAACAGGTCGGAGAGATTGCTGGCCCTCCTTCGGAACTCCAGCTTAGGGGATTCCAATTTCCCCTCTCCCCAGAGCACAGGCTCAACACACCAAACGCACAGAGACATAGCAGAGGAAATGAAGCAGACTCAGGGGGGAGAAAACGAACACCAAAGGAAGGAAACAGAGGACTAAACCCAGCTTTGGTTTAGTCCCAGAATTCAAGCATAACACAGAATAAAACAGAGCAAGAAAACAAAGAAAAAAAACAAGCAGAAAAGGAAGAATCACCCGAGAGAACCGATATCGTCATCTTTTTAATTCCTTCATCTCAAGAATTGAGAAACAGAAGAACGCAGAAAAAAAAAGCAGAAAAGGCGGTGGGCAAGGCAGCAAAGGAAAGCAGAAGGGAAGAACCTAAGCAGAGGAAGGCCACCGTGACCAGCACCATCGTTGCTACTGCTTTCGATTTTTTTCAGAACCAGGTAAGTAAGCTTCACTTCCCCCACTTTTCATTTTAATTCACTCCCTTTACCTGCACATGCACGCGTGATTTAATTCACGCGTGCTTTATGTTGCCCAGCCGGGTCACTAGCTTGGGCCAGTGACCGAGCCGGGCCGGGTTGGCTGGGTCCAGCCCAGCCCCTACATGGGCTGAGCTAGGCCCAGCCCTCAAAAACATAAATAATAAAAAATAGAAAAATAAAAAAAGAAAAAAAGAAAAAAAATAAAAATATGTGAATGCGTAATAAAATGAATTTAGTTTATTTGTTTATTCACTAGCGTTAGAGTTAGGAATAAAAAAATATTAATCTAAATTTATTTTATAGCTGCGTAATAATTACCAACGCCAGAGTTGGAATTATCCGTAGTCGAATATTCACTGACGCCAGAGTCAGGAATATCGTGAATAAATCATCAGAATGTAAACCAATAAATGTTTAGCAATTTAAGATAAAACCAACAATGCAGTCTGCCTCAAGCAGAACGTTTAAGGGGTGATAATATCTTCCCTTTTACATAACCAGTCCCGTACCATAGAATCTCTGTTGACCAGTTAGGGTTCCTAGTGACCATAATACTAGGTGGCAACTCCTCAAACAAGACCTTTTCCCCTAAAAGAACAAGATGCTAGAAATCTGTTCTTTTTCCATAATTCAAGAGAATTATTTTGTGGGCCGCTGCGATGTCGGGTGCGACAATGTTAATAACGTGTTAAAAAATAAAGAACAAGTAAGAATATGCATATTCAGAATAAAACTTAAAAGAGAAGTTCATACCTTTTTCTTGTATATTTTTTCAATGCTTAGAAAACAAGACAAATAGTTTATTTATAGGAGAAGAAAATAAGAATATTAATGAAATCCAAGTGTCATGAAAAAATAAAAGACTAAATTCAAGAGTCATGAAATCTAAGAGATTATAATAAGAATTCAATATATATAATTATAGATTTTATAACAAAAGGGTTCTTTTATGAAAAATATTGTCCTAACAATAATAAAATAAATGAACATTGTATGTCATATTATAGACGGTCCAAGTATATTTTTTATTCATAAAACAAAATAAAAGGCACTATGTGTTGTGATGACTGAAAATCGTAATCTCAATAATTTATTACAAAACCTAACTGGATAGAAGTGACAATAAAATATTGAAGTTTGCAAACAAGGCAGGAAAGTGAAGTCCCAACTATTATTTGCAACCTCGACAAGCTGGCCTCCTCCATCAAATGAACTAAATCCAATGAGGCTTGATTTATTGGATAATTCCTCTTCACTTTCTTTTCCTCGTAGAAATTGGAAGAGGCGGGATGCTATGTTCATGCCTGAAGAAGTTGCCAGCATCAACTTTGGTCTTCACTTTTACCAATCTCTTGAAGCTACCCTTGAAGTACTTAGAACCCCAAACACTTGCTTCCTTAAAGCTTGTGTTAGTATTCTTGTCCATGCCCAAATCAAGGTCCCTGTAATTGAGGTATGCTTCCCTTGGATACATGGAAACATAAGGTGTCATGTATTTGTAAACCTTCCTAATCCAATCAATATGCTTTGCATTCTCTGAAGGATCTTCC
>Ga0325411_1003883_pt1 | contig 16812 bp, 9 predicted proteins | sample PopdelMetagenome_13_FD_206181 | JGI IMG/M metagenome (GOLD analysis project Ga0325411, IMG submission 206181) | Populus deltoides microbial communities from Bellville, Georgia, United States - Xylem-PdIQD-R4 | ecosystem: Host-associated > Plants > Phyllosphere > Stem > Wood/Secondary xylem...
TAGACCCATGAAGCTAAATTAAATAAAACTATCGTGTATTTTGAGTCAAATTTAATTTAGTTTCTGGATTTTAATTTCTTCGATTTAAGTAATTGGAACTATTTTTTTAATTAAAAGAAATAGGCCTCTTCGTCTAGGTTTTTTTCTCTCGGTTAATGTTTTTTTCAATACATGTCTTGTTCTTAGAAGATCACGTGTGATAATAACTATTAAAATATCTATTTTTTTATTGAAAAATAGTTTGAGTTACTCCAATAAAAAAAATTAAAATTCGAGAGCCTAGTTCGGTAATGCTCAAACTTCAGTTGGATGATTTAGTGCGTTCGGTAACAGGGTGTTTTTGCTCAATTAAAAATGTATTTTTTATTTTATTTTATTTATTTTTTATATTAATTTATTAAAATTATCTAAAGACACATAAAAATCATTAATTTACTGTTTTTTCAAGCGATTTGTAATTGGGTTACTGGGAGCAGCACACTTGTTGACTGTTAATTGGTTGCGCTACTGGGAGATAGCAGTGTCCCTGATAAAGCCTGGGAGCTCTGTAATGTACACAACTCCAGTCCACAACTTTTTTCTACTCGAAAATTTGCCACACACGGTATGAACGGCATAATTCAAACTTTCTAGCCCGTGTTTATAAAGCTTCTTGATGTCATTGACCGTGCAACCTCACAGATATCAGCCAGCAGATGAAAACCACCTTGGAATCGCCTAAAATAAACCTCATAGTGCTGAAATTCCATACCCTTGTTTATAATGAACATTTGGAAACAACAATTGTCTCCACAGAAGCATAAAGTGGTGGAATATTCACACTGGACAAGAAGAACCATGGTGTGTGATTGCTTGCCAAATTATTTTCAGGTGTTGATTAACAATCACTTGAAACAATATTTGAAGATTTCTGGCTGAATCCTTGCAAATTTACATGCCATCGATTAAACATCAAACACGCTATGACACGTTTATTATTATATGGGCATTTCTGCTTAAAAACCATTAAGAAATTGCTAAATGTAAAGCCGCACTAACATATAATGAGTAACTGGAACCGGAAGCTTCATCGAGATCAAGGGAAAAGAAGAATCTCTGCACTGAAGCTCTTTTATTAGACTCTTGGCCATTGTGGACTTACTACCTGCACAAGCCAAATCAATAACAAAATCAATGTTCCAAATGGTATAATGAGAAAACAATAGCAAAATACAACATATTCAAGGACGTGATTTCTCTGAACCCAACACTCCCTGCTCTCACTTACAAAGCATTCCTTCAACCAATCATGGGTATTTTAATAAAGAGATTAGGCAATGCATCATTACTTGGAATGAATTTGAGGTAGCAATTCTCAAGAAATGTAACTTGGACAGACTAATAACTAAGACATGACGCACAAAAAATTCATGACTCAAGGTCTATATGTTTCTTCAGGAAGTGAAATTTGTCAAAAACAGGCAGCAGGTTCTGTATGGTGTTCATCAAGAAGGTTTTGTATTAGATCTCTGTTCATTAACTGAAAAATGATGGCAAAGTATGCTAACCTCAAGTGTGCTGAAAACAAGTCGCATTCGGCTGGCAACAACTGATGGCTCCTCAGCACATCCTGAAACAGCCATTTGTTCTAGCTGAAGCGTCTTAACTGGAAGCCTTTGGCAAAAAAGAAAGAGAAAGTTGAGTCCAGTCATGCAATCTTAAATGCAATTGTTTTTTTAGATGTCGAAATGACGTGCTAAAGAAGGCATGTTCTCTCCAAACACATGAAACTGAGAAATGACCAGGACTACAATGTTGAGAGCAAACAATTTGAAACAATAGTGAAAGAAAATTATGTAACTGAACTTGGAAAATTTTGCGGTGAGGTCTTACTCATTCCACACAAACAACCAATAGGGAAACCTCTATACGGGTTAAACCAACAAAAAAAAAAAAAAGTTGTTATAACCCAAATTTTACTGGTACTTTGATTGGACTGTCAAGGAAGTACACCAACCATGTAACAAGTTCATGTAAGCTTCATATCAATGGGTCTTGGACAAAATACTAGCAAAACAGATGTGATCAAAGCAGCTCACCATGCCATTCCTCTCATGTAGTAAGCATTTGCTATGACCGCACAAAACCCTTTCCACTGAAGCCGTATGTCATCTGACACTGGAGGCGTAGATGACCATCGAACTATAGTTGGTTGTGGTGTACACAAGATAGTGATAAATATAATGCTCAACCACAGAATACACTCATCAACCTGCAGTTTGAAAAAAAAATTGTGATGCCACAAGTTAGCCCACCATCCATTTCCTTATTACTTGTAATCCTAGTGATAGATTTATCTGATCAACAGTAAAACTATCATTGCAAATCACAATAGTCATAGAAATGCAGGTTGCAAAAAGTTTTGTTGGGAACATAAAGATCGTAAACAAAAAATGCAAATAATTCTTCTGGCATCCACTGGTATCTCATAACAACAGAAAGAGGGGGCATGGATTCCTTTTATTAGCATTCTGTCTTCTTCCTTACAGTATCTATTATAAATTCAAACAAATGCCGCATCATAAAGACAGCAACAATAAAAACCGCCATATATAATATTGACAGTGCATGTCAAGGATCCTTACTCTGGTGAGAGAAGCGTTAACTAAAAAATAGTTCAAATCCTATAATATCCCAGCCAGAAAGAAAGATGCAACACTGAGGCGTATTAGATTACATGGTGTTAATTCATCCTTAATTTTAAGTATATACTGTCATACATTGAACTGGCCAGCAAGGCAGGATTAACTTACCTCCTCAGCAAGTATCTTGGACTTCACACTGGTGCTCCCACCATAATTCTGCAATGCTTCGATTTCAACACCAGATTCTCTAATAGCAGTAAGTTCCTTACGTAATCCTTCTTCAGTGCAGCCAACAGCATATGCATTCACTCCAGCACTGATAAACTCCTGACAGGCAGCATCACTCAAACATGTAATTTGGGAATGACAGCAAAAACAGACCCACATAATGATGGATAGAGATTAAATTGCTGAATATACTTTTAAGTTGTCACCTCCTCCACGGTCAATGACATTCCTGTATCGCCTAAACAAACTGATTGCTATGTTTCGAGAAGAATGATAGTCATCATCAGGTGAATTAGAATCATGTGATCGGCACTGTAGCATGTAATGTAACCATTACTGAACGCCCAATCAAGCTCAAATCAAAAGAAATCTTCAACCCTGAAGCTTCACTGATACTTACCAGCCACCTATTTGAAGCCACTCGCTGTAATACATGATGGGTTCTGAGTTGGCTGCACCCCTTCCAAGAAATTGTGGAATCATTCGCTACATTACTGCAAGGACCACATACAATTCTAGGAGAAAAGGCAGTACTCAAAGTATTGACATGGGTAATCTTGCAAAAAGAAGCATCATGATGTGTGTTAACACCCAGATATGCGCTGCACTTGCTAATAACTCCTGATGGATTGATGGTTACCATGGCTAAACCATCATAAATTCATTACCTTCAAAACAGAAGACAAACACCCATATTGTTTAAGGAGACAACGAAATTCAGATATAATCATAATCCTTGCTTAGATGATATTAAATCAACACTTAGTCTTTGTGTCCCAAAATTGGTTTCAGGATACTGTTTAGCTGAAACACACTGAAAACAATACTACCCCCCCCCCCCCCCACCCCCAAACAAAAAGTCTGGTATTAACGTTCAAGTTTTAACTCTGTTGTTGAAGTTTGAGTTCTCATTTAGACAAAAGAAGCTTCTAATTGATTTCCATAATCCTCTGTGCTTCATCAACTATAAGAAAATTGAAGCTATAGACTTCATGCTTATGCTTAGTAGTTTTTCATTAGCTAATAACTATAAACAAATTCTCATTATGAACATTCATAACCTACAAACACATCAAGTGCCACTTCCATATCACTTTCCTTCTCTAGTACCCTCATGTTTCTAGGCAACCAACCAGAAGTTTAGCAAACAAAAACATGGGTTTCAGTTCCAATAAGATTACAACCATAAAAATCAAGCAAACAAAGACATGGGTTTTTCTTCTCTAAGGATTATGGCCATAAAAATACAATCTTTGAACTCCAACGCCATTAAAACACAACAAACTTTAAAAATAAAAATAAAGAAGCAACATATCAAAAGAAATGAACTTTACCTTATCTAGATTCAGATAAGCTCATTAGCAGCAATATAGCAAAGAGGGTAATGATGCAATCGACAATTTGATGAAAACTCAAGTATGGACAGTTGGTTGGTTAATAAAGAGTGAAAGAAAGAAAGAATCTCTTTGAATGATATGGGGAAGTACTTAAGCCACCAATTTATTGAATGGCTATGACAGATTCCAATGATAGCTTGATTCCACCATAATTTTTTTCTGGTTATTGTTGTTAGAATCGCTATATTGGTGACTGTGACTTTGAAAGCTTTGTCCTTTGCTGGGAATTTGCGTGGCAAAGTTCGATATTTAAGAACCCGTTTTCTTTTCCTTAATTTTTTAATAATTTTAATATATTAATATTAAAAAATAAAAAAATATATATCATTTTAATATATTTTTAATAATGTTTTTACATCCTAGTTCATGAACACTCTTAGATGTTTTTGCAAATAATACCGAAGGGTTACATATCTATATTGATTGGTTAATATTTAGTTTTAGTTCATCTAGTTTCCACAGTAGTTCAATTGCTAGCAAACATGGAAGCTAGAGCTTTAAGAATGTCAATAACTCCTCGCAATAATTTTCCTTGTAAGCTTGTAACCATCCTACTACCACCTTGCAATCAATAATTTAAAAGTGACAAGTTAAACAAAATATACTTGTACAAATATTGTGGCAGCTGCAATAATAAAAGACTAGCAGGAAAAATTTACAAAAGCACAATAGTTTCATAAAAAGTCATCAAAGAAAGCACAGTAATCCAAAATAGATTTTGGAAGTCAAAGACTAAGGGTTTTTTTAAAAAATAATTTTTTTTATATATTTTTATATCGTTTTGGCGTATTATTATTAAAAAAAATTTTAAAAAAAAATTATTTTAATGTATTTCTAAATAAAAAACACTTTAAACCGTCACTGGTACCACAATTTTAAATAATCATTTTAAAATCCATCATAATTTGCATCACTCATACTAAGAACTGTATTAAATTTTATTTTAAAAAAAAAGTTATAATTTACAGTTAAACCTGCTATTTTTTCAAATCTCAATTACAAAAACTAGCATAATGACAAACACGCACTTAACTAAACAAGGTCTTTGATAAAAATAAAAAAAAACCTCGTGCCAGAAAACATGAGAAAATGCTTGTGATTAGCTAATTATAATGCAACATGGAAATGATTTTTTACACGAGTCCCACTCTATTCTGAAATCTTAGTTAAGAATAAGCTATAATTTCTAGTTTTTCATAAGCATATTTTTTCAAGCAGCGATTGCAAATGCTAGAAAACATGAACAAATGCTTGTGATTATCAAATTGTAACGCAACATGGAAGTGATTTTTATGGTAATTATTAAGGGTGAGACACTGAGACTCAGATTTGGATCCTGTTTTCTTCTCTGTTTCACCAAACACTTGTTGGTATTATGGTTAGGAGTAAAAGAACAAGTTATTCTCTTTTTTCTGGTTTAGTTTCGAAGAGTTTGATCATCTTTCAATATGTCTTAAGCATGAGATACAATACTGAAATTATAGGGAAAATCTTGTAGAACTGACGGATGGGGTTGCCTTGTTCTTGACAACAAATTTCTTGCCACTCGTTTTCAGATTTTGACAAGATTGTGGAGCGTTCGTATATAGAAAGAAGAAATAGAGAATTCATTTGCAGTCCTAATTGTGGAAAATAAATACCCACAGAACTTGATCTGCAAAGGATATGGCAGATAAAAACTTAATTCTACTTGTCAGCATAGCATAGCCAGATCCATTTACCAAAACTACACGATCATCCTTAGCCTCCTGCTAAATGCATGCAACCCGACAAGGTCTCACCTTGACTCTTGTTGAAAATGGAAATCAAGCTAGCCTGAGAAATTGAACAAGATACAGCAGCCAAATTTGAACTGCCAATTGCCTTTCCCTGACTTGATGGAATCCTCTCAAATCTCACCTACCACCCTCTTTCCTCTTCTCTTTTCCTCTCCTCTTTTCCTCTATATACTGTTAATGATACTAAGTTCTAATAGGTACACATGAATCTATGGCAACAGCTGCAATGAGTAACAGTTTAACAAGCAAAAGATAGTGACAAAACTGAAAACTGAAAACCGTAGCGTATCGTTGGTAATGAAAATTCTTTGAATTTATTTTAAAATTGTTTTGTAAACAGATTTATTTTTTTTTTCTGTTTTTTTAAATCAAGTATGTTCTGTTTCTGTTTCTTTTATTTTTTTCCTAAATAATAATTAAACCTATTATTTCATATTTAATTTATTTTTTAGGGTTGAATATGTATTCTCAAATTAATATATATATGTAACTAATTTAAGTTTGATTTTTGAACCTCCTCGAAAATAAACTATTTATACTTATATTAATAAGTTTACAAGAAATTCATTTTTCTTACTCCAAGATTAAATGCTAATAACTATAGGAAAACATTAAAAAACTAACTTCAAATTTAGAAGGAACAAATGAGAAAAATTTATTGTCAAGATATCTAAATAATACAATTTTATTATAAGATAGCTGATATGAAAATATTCTAACCTTAAAAACAAGAAAAAAAAAAACAAAAAAGATGGGGCTGCTAAGTCGATAGTCCTAAGCACCACTCACTAGCGATGGGGTTGTAGAGATGGCTGTATCTTGATTTGGCAGAGACACCCTCCTCCACCCACTACTACACACACCAGCCAAACATCCTTGCTACAAAAAACATAGTATAATGTCCAACACATATAAGAGTGGCCATATTTTATCTCTCTATCCATCTAGACTCCACTGCATGAGATGCTCTTTTGAGCTCTCCAAGATTTGCTTTCCTTTGAACAACACTCACCACCACCAAGAACAACCATGTAAGCTTCTCTATTTATTGTTCTGTTTTCATGTTCATGACATTTGCTATGCAATTATGCTGTAAAGATTGCATCTTCTCTTTTTATATGTGATTTATTTACAAGGGTTTGAGATTGAATGATGGTGCTTCTTGTGAGTAAGAGTATTTGAAGGAGATCTAGAAAACCCATTTTCAATTTTGCATTTGGCTTCTTTTTAGATTGTTGATTGTGTTTTGAGATATTGTTTGGAAATGGGAAGTGAAAGATTTGTCATTTTTGTTTTGATTGCTAGTGTGTTGCCTGGATTGCATGTTTTGGTTCGTTTTGTGATAGGTAATGTCAGTGGCTTGTAAATCATGTCCTAGTTTCCTTGTGTTCTCCTCTCTCAGACACTAACATATTTGTGATCCCTTTTGCTCTGATTTTAAGTTGCTGCAATCGTTTGTCTCTTTGTGGTTTGATTATATGTGAACATATATATGATCAAAATCCAATCTTTATGTTTATACACATGATAAAAATCAAACCTTTATTCTGTATTTGGCCTGCGCTGATTATGGTATGTTCATTTCGGTGTCACCAGTTGTATCAAAGAGTTCATATGATTGTTGTTTTGATTAGATTTACTCTGTTAAGAAGATGAGGGGAGGAGGTTTGTGGCAACTTGGCCTATCAATAACCCGCCGACTTGCTCAGGCTGATAAGAAGGCTGTGGGACGTCGATACTTTGCCTCAGAAGCTGAGCTGAAAAAGACTGTCCTTTATGACTTCCATGTTGCTAATGGTGGCAAGATGGTGCCATTTGCTGGGTGGAGCATGCCCATTCAGTACAAGGACTCCATCATGGAATCAACGGTGAATTGTAGACAGAATGGTAGCCTTTTTGATGTCTCACATATGTGTGGGTTTAGCCTGAAGGGAAAGGACTGTGTTCCTTTCCTAGAGAAACTTGTTATTGCTGATGTTGCTGCGCTTGCACCTGGAACTGGGACTCTAACTGTCTTTACTAATGAGAAAGGAGGAGCAATTGATGATTCAGTGATCACCAAGGTGACGGATGATCACATGTACATAGTTGTGAATGCAGGGTGTAGAGATAAGGATCTTGCTCACATCGAGGCACATATGAAGTCATTCAAGGCAAAGGGTGGAGATGTCTCATGGCACATCCATGATGAGAGATCTCTTCTTGCCCTCCAGGTCAATTTTGTGTTCTTATCTTTGTCTCTCCTTCTTTTGTTTTCTTTTTTTTTTTCCTCATTGGATCTTTTATTGTGTCTTGATATTCATGAATTATTGCAAAATTAATTATTTGAATCCAGCTCTCAAGTAATTCGTGACTTTAGTATACAACTAAAGCATGTCTGGCAGGTTGTTGAAATGTATTCTATCCCACATTGTAATAATACCTTTGTGCTTTGAACTACTCTTTCTTCTTCTATTGTTTGCCACTGCCAAACCTTTTCAGGAGCATAGGTGTCCTGATATCATGGCCATACGGAATTTCCTCTTTTTTTGTGGTGCAGGGTCCTCTTGCTGCCCCTGTTCTCCAACACCTGACAAAAGAGGATTTGAGCAAGGTATACTTTGGGGAGTTCCGTATTACAGACATCAATGGAGCGCGCTGCTTTATTACTAGGACAGGGTACGCTTCATTTGGTTTCTCCTACTTTATATGTCCTCAAATATGGAATGCACATCTATGACCATTTATATGTAGCATTAAGATCTTAAGAATAGCTCTCTTGTTGACGTTGCGTTTTGAGCGTGCTTAACTTCCCCTATTCTTTATTTTGCAACAAAATGAGTGGAACATGGTAATTGTCTATAACTGTACCCCTTTATTTTGACATCGCGAAGAAGAAATTAGTAAATAATGTCATTTAAACCATGTCTTTCCATGTTTACGTTTTTCTTACTGGACATGATGGATTTCTTCTGCCTCTTTGCTGACATTTTCAGGTACACTGGTGAAGATGGCTTTGAAATTTCTGTTCCTTCAGAGAATGCAGTGGATCTTGCCAAAGCAATCCTAGAAAAATCTGAAGGAAAAGTAAGGTTGACAGGGCTTGGTGCTCGGGACAGTCTCCGACTTGAAGCTGGGCTGTGCTTGTATGGTAATGACATGGAACAGCACATAACACCAGTAGAGGCAGGACTGAATTGGGCGATAGGGAAGAGAAGGAAGGCAGAAGGCGGCTTTCTGGGTGCTGAAGTAATACTCAAACAACTTGCAGAAGGTCCAAAAGTCAGGCTTGTAGGATTTAGCTCTACTGGTCCACCTCCTAGATCCCACAGTGAGATTCAGGATGAGAAAGGGACTAACATTGGAGAAATTACTAGTGGAGGATTTAGCCCATGCCTCAAGAAAAATATAGCCATGGGGTACGTGAAATCTGGTTTCCACAAGGCAGGCACCAAAGCGAAAATACTGGTACGTGGGAAGGCCTACGATGGGGTTGTCACAAAAAAGCCATTTGTACCAACTAAATATTACAAGCCATCTTAACTCAGGTTTCGTACTTCAGTTCCTGCATTTTCTAATTGGTTCCTGTTTTGACCTGTTTTCGATGAACTCGATCCACGAAATCTCCCCTGTTTCTGTCTCCAAGTTGTTCTCTGTATCTTGTTCATATTTTCAGTATTAGTTGACAGGAATGATTGTGTTACATCGTTCCAAATGAGAACAAATTTCATGATAATAAATGAAAACCACATCTACTTTCTTTGTGTGTTGCTCATTTCAAGCACCCGTGGCCCCTTTACACCTTGGCAAAGAATTTTGTGAGCCTTTCCTGTATAGAGGTAGTGGTTTTAGTATGGTGGCTTAAAAGCTCTTAAAAAAGCTGTGTCAACTGTCATGTCTCTGTTTTACTATACACGAGGACCTGCATTGGATAGCTATAACTAGCTATGCGAATATTTTATCCCCATGTCTAAGCTGCTGCTGAACACAGCTCCCAAGACGTGAAAATCAGCTGTGCAAGCTCATTGCCTCTCGGCTGGTTTCTTCGACTATTTTTAAGCCGATGGCTTGTTTTTCCAAGCCTCTTAAACCTTCAGAAAATCCAAAGCCTTTCTAAAAGCCTACACGAAAAGCAAAGTGGCTTTCAAAAGTTGTGAGAATCAACTGTGCGAGTCCAAGGCCATCGTCTCTTGATCAACAAAGGATATATATAATTCCAACGTATTTTAGAGTTTCTGTAGTAGACCTTTTCTGTAATAGACCGAATATCTGCTGACCGATACACATCTGCAGCTACCATGCTTTGGAAAGATGAGATGGGCGACGGAGTCAGCCCATAATATAAGAAAAGCAAAAGCACAAAGCGCTTGCCCACCAGGATGTTCAAACATATCTTCATTTGCGGCCACTGTTCAAGAGCTTGAATAAATCCTCAAATTTATTTTTAACCCTTGACCATGAACAATTTGTTTATCCACTATTGGTGTTTCCAATAACAATCCCAAGAGGACTAGGGACATCTCATCCATACAATTTTTATGACGAAAGGAGATACTCATAATCTCAACTAAAGTTTGGTAATGCGGAAACAGTCTTTTTAATTGTATTAAATAATATTTTTTTTAAAATATTATATAATAAAAATTTTATTTAATATTTTTTTTCAAGTTAAAAATAGTTTAAAAAACAATTTGAAATCAACCAATTTTGACTGATTTTCTGTTTGGGCCATATTGGACTGGTTCTATAAGCCCTGTAAATGGCTTGAAATTAAATTCAAGTCCATTCATTCTACGTTTCACTGTTCACATCTCATTAAAATAAAAAAGCTGTGACATCTGATTATTCAAAACTTTATACTTTGACATTTCTCTTCTTGGAATGTATAAAAAAATTACAGCTTTGAATCAAAGCACACAAAGACCAACCTCTGAATTTCGTGGCTTAAATGACGGCTCAATCAACTAGGATATTTATTCAATAACTTGAGGGCTTGAGAAACATATATTTAATAACTAGCCGTAAGCATAGGGACAAGAATATATGAAAATTGTAATCTTTGACAATGCTGTCTTCGAACTACAGCCACTTGGAACAAATGTAAAATGTAAGAACATTGATTCCCTTTACATTTTAGATATCAAATCTCATGAATTTAGTGGTAATTATCCTGCTTGCAAAGTAAGAGAGAAGTTTCTCATACATAACATCTTGATGAAAAAAATTTAATATCATTTACAAAAGAAATTAAGGGTTGATCTGTACATGTTACTTTGATGTACAGAAAGAATTTTTAAAAGAATGTGAATTAGTTATGGACAGAGAGGTCTAATACTATCAAAAAAGTTTGCTAGCAAACTCATCTAGGGTACTTCCATGTACATGAGAAGTAGATGATTTTCTAGCAAGATCTCTAAGTTGTGACAAGCTTCTTCCAAGCTTCAATGCAACATTCATTTCAAACATTTCTCCATCTTCCCTTTTCTCCAAATCTTTTCCTGGAATTGTGGATTCAATTGATTCCTCCAAAAGTTTAAAGAATCCAGCAGAGTTTCTGTACATCTCAACCACCATACCAACTTGCCATCCATGCTCGAATGTATTGACTGTGCTAGCTAAAGCACCTGCTGTCACTGCCACTATTGCTGCCCATGATCCATGGCCTACAAAGGCAGACCCAGCAGCTGCAATGCCTGTAAGTAATGGGCCTGAGATGGCCATAATTTTGTTTACCTTCAATGCCAAGTTTCCTAGTCTCATATAATCTTCACTATCTTTTCTCTTTATCACTTCAATCACCTCCCCCATTTCCTTTTCAAGATCTTCACTCCACCCGTTCTTCGCTTGTGTTTTGTGCTGCTTCCTTGGGGATTCGTGTGGTTTAGGCCACCAGACAGCAGGCTCAAAATTTTCAGGAAACTTTTCAATCATTTTCCCTAACAAAGGAAGAGGGTAAGCTTTGTCAAGAGCCAATGTTTTCTCCATTGCATCCTTCACATCTAATTCAGTAGGATCGCGAAGAGCAAGTGTAGTTTGAATTTGGCAATAAAGTTGCTTGAACAATCTTGTTGCATTTCTTTGCTCTTCAGCGAGCTGTGAAGGTTGGATTTTGTTCATGATGATTAACATCCCTGTAGCTGCTGAAAATAAAAGAGTTGATGATAACTTCAAAGCCAAAAGAGGAGCTCCTGCTGCACCACCTGCCGCAACACCAACCATAGTTGCAGCTGTGAGAGTGATCATATTAATGGAATTCAAGAGAAGTTTGTTCCAATTGTCACGTTGCTCGCCGATGTTTTTGTGCATCTCAACTCTATCAGCAACAGCTTCTAGGATTGCATAAAGCTTGGCTGATGCTGTAGTACTAGTTGTAGACTTGATTGGCTCATATTGATCTAGTCCTGTGTTTTCTGATGGGATTGTACTTGTGAACCCATTTCTTAAATTCAGTTCCTCCACTAATTTTAATGGAGTTTTTGTAGCTGGGAAACGAATCCTTGGAAGTTTAGGGACAGAAATGGCAGCATTGATTCCCTTTGAACAGCTACAAGAAGATGAAGAGAATAGCAAGCCTGAAGCTCTTAAAGAGGCCATATTGTAATATGGGGTTTCTTTGATTTCTTTTGTTCTTTGGTTTCTTTGTATGTAGGAGGAGAGGGTTGTTGACGGATGAAAATGGAGGGAGGCCATGGAAGGTATTTATAGCAACCACCATAAGTGGAAAGAAAATGTCATACGGGTTGAATTGACTGTATTATAGAGTTGACAAACCACCACGTTGGCTGCTGACTGGATCAATTCACCCCTTTAGAATTGTCCTTCTTTGGTCTCAGGTCTGACATTGTAAAACTTGATCTGCAGCGGTTGTATCCTACCTTAGCTTCCTCCGACACCATCACTCATGCAAGATTTTCTTAAGACTTGACTTCCACGAGTAGGGGACCTCTTGTTTCTTCAATCCCATCCATGGAAATATCATTAATTCTTCCGAATTATATAATGGCAAAATTTATATGGAAGCTGACCGATAACTTTCCAACTCTCGGCAGATCTGGATATTTCACGAGATGTAATTGTCATGGAAGCACAATTAAGCACACCACGTCCTTGTTGTCCCGGTGGAAAGCCACTGCCCTTCCCTTGTACGTATATGCCCTTAAAAATCACTGAACCCAAAGACTCATGCGAGATCATACTCTTGAAGGAAATATTAGGTATTGATGAACTTCAAATGGATTTGATCCTTCACAGCTAGTAGTGGATTGGTTGTTGGGTTAGGTAGCTATATATCACCTACAAAACAGACTCTTTAATACTTAATTTAATAAAAGTATTACAGAAGCAAGAAACTTGAGAGTGTAAGCATGGATTTTTAGTATAAGTATATTTGTTGTCATAAGAGTCCTATGCCTTCATACCTGATCGTCCTCGCCATTTATAAATATTTTAAAATATTTCATTCATAGTTTTCATCCTCAAGGTTTTCATTAGCATTAAGCCGGCTGTAATAGTACAATGGTTATGTCTCTAGAGATTATGGTGATCACTAGCACTAGAAAAGGGATATCTTGTGTAGCTGGTGAAAGTGGTGGCCTGAGAGAGTTAAAGAAGATGGTTTACGGGCTAGACAGGATGGTGTGATATGTGTGGCTGACATGCATGCATGTAGGCTAAAAATATGTGGGTAGCCAAGCCTATGAAAGAAAAGATAGGAGAGAAAATTATGTGTGATATTTTAAGCAATTATCTTTATTATATTTAGTGACATTTATGTAACTTTCAAAGTCAATTGTATCAATATTACTTGTAATTATGATAAGATTTTATTGATATTTGGTCATAATTAAGTCATTTGTTTTAAGTAAATACATACAATTGTCACTTAAATTAAAAAAGAATATCATAAAAAATATAATACTGAAAATTATGAAATATTATATAATGTATATCTATCATTTGCTTTATAAAGAAATGTATTTAAAAGTTGATTTTGTTATACGAAGTTGTAATGTAATCGATTACTTCATATTAACCTAGGAGAAGAGGTTGATATACTGCAAGAGGAGAGACCAAATGGAAGATTTTTATAATACTTAATTAAAAAAAATTGATTTTTATTTTATTGTAAAATAAAAGAGATATTTTTAGAATATTTGAAAGCAGTTTTTCAAAATATTAGCAAGTGTTCAATTTTTTTTATTAGTCATCGTTAATTTTCTTTTGTTATTAATTTTTTTTATAATTCTATTATTAAATTAACTGAGTTTATTGTATTTTTTTTCTAATTAATAACTTTTATTGTAGATTTTTCTTAATATTTTAAAAATACTATTATCATTTATGTTAAAAAAAATTTGACCTGTACATAGCATATAACGCAAGTAACTATCTAGTTATAACCCAAAAAAAAAACACGTCTGAAAAGTGAAGGTGATGTCTTTTGAATCGAATTCAAAAAATTGACTGCCAGGAAGAGTGGACAATGGCTGCTGACAGGACCTGTTCACCCCTTAATAACATGTATACTTCAAATTTCTACCATTGCATGGCCAACCCTTAATTTCCACAGCTAGAAATAACATCATATCGCACTCCATTTGATCTCATGATAGAACAACGAAACAGAGTTTGTTAGCTTAATTCAACAATTCAATGGAGGTGTTGACAATTTAAAATTTTTGAATGCAAAAATAAAATAAAAAAATATTGGATTAGCAAACAAGTTTTCACTTTGTAGTTTGTACAAAGGAATTGGTATTAGAACGTAATGAAGGAATGTGGATTAGCTAGTAATGTAGAAAAAATCTACTTTCAAAATAGTTTGCTAGCAAACTCATCTATGGTGCTTCCATCTATATGAGAAGAAGTTGATTTTCTGGCAAGATCTCTAAGCTGTGACAAGCTTCTTCCAAGCTTCAACGCAACACTCATTTCAGACATTTCTCCATCTTCCCTTTCCTCGAAATCTTTCTCTTGAATTGTGGATTCAATTGATTCCTCCAAAAGAGTAAAGAATCCAGCACTGTTTCTATACATTTCAACCACCATACCAACTTGGCCACCGTGCTCAAATGTATTTACTGTGCTAGCCAATGCACCTGCTGTGACTGCCACGATTGCTGCCCATGATCCATGGCCTACAAAGGCAGACCCAGCAGCTGCAATGCCAGTAAGCAATGGACCTGAGACGGCTAAAATCTTGTTCACCTTCAATGCCAAGTTCCCAAGTCTCATATAATCTTCACTGTCTTTTCTCTTTATCATTTCAATCACCACCCTCATTTCCTCTTCAAGATCCTCACTCCACCCATTCTTTCCTTGTGCTTTCACGTGTTTTCTACTGTGAGACTTGTTTGACTTAGGCCACCAAATAGCAGGCTCAAATTTGTCAGGAAACTTTTCAATCATTTTCCCTAACAAAGGAAGAGGATAAGCTTCATCAAGAGCCAAAACTCTGTCCATTGCATCCTTCACATCTGTATCAGTAGGATCATGAAGAGATAGTGTGTTTTGTATTTGGCTATAAAGCTGCTTGAACAATCTTGTGGCATTTCTTTGCTCTTCTGCGAGCTGTGAAGGTTGGATTTTGTTCATGATGATTAACATTCCTGTAGCAGCAGAAAATAAAAGAGTTGATGATAACTTCAAAGCCAAAAGTGGAGCTCCTGCTGCGCCACCTGCTGCTACACCAGCCATAGTTGCAGCTGTGAGAGTGATCATATTGATTGAGTTCAAAAGAAGTTTGTTCCAGTTGTCACGTTGCTCGCCAATATTTCCATGCATCTCTACTCTATCACCGACAGCTTCCAAGATCGCATAAAGCTTGGCTGTTGCTGTAGTACTGGTTGTAGAAACGATTGGCTCATATTGATCAAGTCTTGTGTTATTTGCAACATTATTGTTTTCTAATAGGATTGTACCTTTGAACCCATCTCGTAAATTCAAATCCTCAACCGGTTTCAAAGGATTTTTTGGAGCTGAAAAAGGAATTCTTGGAAGTTTAGGGATTGAAATGGCTGCGTGGGTTCTTGTTGAACAACTACAAGTAGAAGAGAAAAGAAAGCTTGAAGCTTGCAAAGATGACATATTGTATATGGGATTTCTTTGGTTTCTTTAATGTGTTTGTACGTATGAGGAGAGGTTGATGATGAAAATGGAGGAAGACAATGGAAGGTATATATAGCAACCAACAGTGAAGGTCATCTGTGTTGAATTGACTGCATAATAGAGCTGACAACGTCCAACACAACATTGGCTTGTGGCTGCTGACCGGACCCGTTCACCGCATGGAATATTTGTCTACTTCAAGATTCTTACTCCAGCCTCTGCCTCTACCTCTACCGGGCCTTAGACTGCAACTTAAATTGATCAATTCTGCTGTTATAATTTATGTTTTCTCAGCTTCTTGTGGCATCATTGCTCATGCAAAATTTTCTTGATTTGGACTAAATATATTAGCTCTTGCTTCAAGTTCTTATTGCCCCTTCAACAAGTTAGTCTCCCGATATAAAGAACTGCAGAAAACTAGAATATTAATTTTGGAATTGGCCAATGTCTTCTCATTGATTACATCATTTACTTGTTAATTGGGATTAGGATAAAATTAATTAAGAATAAGGGAAATAAAGGAAAAGTTGGGTTACTTTTGAGGTTATGAAGTAAAAAAATTGAAAATTTATTGTTTAATAATCACCAATTTTGCTTAGATGATACTTTGTTATTTATTCGCGTGATATATATATATATATATATATATATATATATATATATATATATATATATATATATATATCTCGATATATATAT
>Ga0325411_1003884_pt1 | contig 16812 bp, 24 predicted proteins | sample PopdelMetagenome_13_FD_206181 | JGI IMG/M metagenome (GOLD analysis project Ga0325411, IMG submission 206181) | Populus deltoides microbial communities from Bellville, Georgia, United States - Xylem-PdIQD-R4 | ecosystem: Host-associated > Plants > Phyllosphere > Stem > Wood/Secondary xylem...
TCTCTTGTAAGCATAACTCTTCGGTTTGGACACTGAGATGCAATGTGCCCCTTCCCTAAACACTTAAAGCATTTAATATCTCTATCACGAGTAGGTTGAGATTCAGATTTACCTTTCCCATCTGTATGAGTATCCTTTTTGGCCTTAGGTGGTTCGACCTTTGCATAAGGCTTTGGTTGGACAGCCCCCTCTCTCTTCAAATTCGGCCTCCATGTTGAGGAAGATGAAGCCGAATTGGTCTGAAAACGTGTACTGCCCCTTCTCTTTATTTGCCTCTCCACCTTCGTTGCCATATGGACCATGTCCTCCAAATCCACACAAGGTTGTAATTCTACAACATTTGCAATGTCCCTGTTCAGTCCATTTAGAAATCTAGCCATGGTAGCTTCCCGATCCTCAATCACATTGGCCTGAATCATGGCAATCTCCATCTCCTTGAAATACTCATCCACGGACCTAGAACCCTTATTCAAACCCTGCAATTTCAAATACAAATCTCTATAATCGTGGTTAGGCACAAATCGCCTTCTCATCAACACTTTCATCTCCTCCCACGATGCTACCGGCCTCTCTCCACTCCTCCTTCTACTAATAACATTCTGATCCCACCATATCAGTGCATAATCTGTGAATTCGATGACTACTAATTTTACTTTCTTCACCTCTGAATAGTTATGACAATAAAAAATCCAATCCACCTTTTTCTCCCACTCCAAATATGCCTCGGGATCGTTTTTACCTTGAAAAAAATGTATTTTCAGTTTGATGGTATCCAAATCACCATCTAAATCAGCGAAAAAAATAGAAAAGATAAAAACTATTAATTAACCTAAATGTTTTAATTGCCCCAAAAAAAACTCAAAATATTTTTGTCAAAACGGATCAAAGCCTAGAAAAACAAAGAACATGAAGAACATTCAATGAGAACCCAGCAACAAAGATCAAGATTCAGACCTATTTCATGAAATAAAAAGCATAGAAAGAACGGAAAAAAAATCATTGAATAATAATCAAGATTCAAACATTGATTCTTATGAACTAATAATCATGATTTTGTCAAAATAGTTTTCGGTTCAAAACAAAAACCTTTGGTTAAAAAACCCTTGAAAACTTGTTATTGATGCAAAGAAAAACCCTAGATTAATAATTAACGAAGTCCAATAAACTGTCTAGTGCGAAGAAGTAGACCAAAACTTGTTCAAATCATAGGGCTAGGGCAATATTCTTTCCAAGAATATGAAGAACACGACTTAAAACACAGAAAATGCCTAGATATACCTAGCAATATCAAACCCAATAAATGGCCGTCTAGACCTCACAAACCACATTACCAAAACTGAGCGTAGTTTGATCAAAAGAAATAACAAAAACATTAAACATCATAATCATTTATTAGATTTCACCTTAATAATTGCAACCCTAATGACAGCCAACAAAAACATCAAATTTTGATTCAAAACTAACTTTTTCAACACTTGAAACCCAAAACATGCTTAGGAACCAAGAACACTAACAAACCAGAAAAAAAAAAAAGCATTAATAACCCTAATGCTAGATTTTCAAATGACTTTGTTTCATTTAATCTAAACATCTAAACATATTCTAAACATCCAACAACATTAATAGACAACTCCAAATAGGATTAAACAAAGAAAAATAGAACATTTTGTGCATTAATCAAAATCAAATCTAGAGATGTGCCCCATATACATTATCTACAAGGCTAAATGAATGTTTTATATCTTACAAACTCAAACAATGATTGTTGCCCTTTGGTCCCTTCTTTTACAAGCTTGTTACTTTCTCTCAGAGTTGAGGAAATCCTTGTGTTAGTCTCTTAAACCTCCACAGTCAGAGTTCCTTTATCAATTTTTTTCCCCTCCCTGCCCTAATTTTCCAAGGGGTATTTATAGGGTTTCAAGCTAAGATTTTTATGGATTTGATCAAAGATTGATCTTTATTCATCAAATGAGAGGGTTTTAGACAAATATTAATATCTGGAACCCTTTTCCCTCAATGATTTTAAGATTGTGATTTTGTAACAAACTCAAGAATGGTTTTTTACCGAACTTTGAAGCCAAAGTGAGGTTTGTTTTGCTCTCTAGTATGAAAGAAATGTTTTATGCCTTTGATAAGAGACCTCTAAGAAGTTTTTAAATGTGAACACAAAAAAAAATTGAGTGGTTGATGCGGATCAGCCCAACACCAAGCGTAATCATGCCAACGACCCATTGGAGGTGCCAATTGGGCCAATCACAAGAGCTAGGGCAAAGAAGCTTAAAGAAGTATTGAATGAGCTTGTTCAGAACATATGGAGCAAAAATGGACCTAGAGAGGCTTGGGACATTTAAGGAGCATGAAGGACAGCCTTTAATTCATCTAGTTTAGGTCCAAGAAGAGCCCAATTCATGTGGAACAAGGGGTTGATATGTCTGGCCCAATACCAGCCTTGTTAGGCTTGTTATTTTTCCTAATGCTACAAGGATAAAAAGTCACCAATTTATTCTCCTAATTAAGTAAGGAAGTTGGCCATATCTTATTTCTAAAGAGGGGAGGACTATTTAATGCTTTTCCTAACTTAGGAAGGAAAGTAATTAAATCAGCAACAAATGAGGAAATTTATTTTCTTATTTGTCCAAGTTAAACAAGGAAATCCAGGCTAATCAATGACATCAAGGGGGGCACCAACACAAATTTTCCAAATCAGATTTTTCCTAGTTTATTTAAGACTTCTTAAGGGTGACAAATCTGATTCTAGCATATTTAGCATGATAATTTTTGGATTTTTATTATTTTCTTCATTGTTTTTGGATTATTATTACTTATTTGGGTCAATTGTAAGTGGGCTTCATATAAGTCCACTTAATGGGGGTCCGTTACTGTTTCTTTAAGTCTAGAGTCAGTATAAATAACGGAATAACCAAACATGTAAGGTTATGCAATTTTCAGATCAATAAACTTCTTTGCTACCCTTATTGTGTGTTGGTGGGATAATTTCCCTTCCTTGGTTCTCTAAAGAACTGAAAATGACTTATCGAAGAACAACTATCTTCATGGCGTCATCCTTATACTTCTCGTTCGCGAATCAATATTCATTGGGTGGGAGTTTTCTGTTTCCAATAGTGTCGGTGCCTAAGTACAAGTTATCTTTGTGTCACACTCTTATCAAACCTGATTTACGTGGCTTTCCGGGAATTGGTGTCTTTGTGTGTGGGTTACGTGCTCATGAGGTTTGCAACATTTGGTATCAGAGTTTGGCTCCATTAATCAAGTTATATCCTTTGAATTTTTTGTTCTTACTGTTTCCACAAAAATTCCTTAAGTGTCCAATTTTTTCTTCTCCTTAATTTTGTAGCATGTCAAAAAACAAATTAGTTATTTTGTTTTGTTACTGTTTAAAATATATCAGTAGCATAAAAAATTAAAAACTAAAAAATAAAAAAGCAAAAAGTAAAGAAAAAAAAAAATCGTTCAAAGAGATGTTTATTGGTTTATGCCGCAGAAAACTAAAACAAGGGAAAATTGGACCAAATCAACTCGGAATTAGCTCAAATTTGATACTCTTATTATGGGGTCTTAATCACATCACATATGAAGTTTGGGGTCAATTTCATATCGTTGGCTTTGGGTTTCAATTTCGGGTCTGATTCATAACATTTTTGCGTCAGTATATCAAACCTTATCATAAATTGCTCAAACTTTATATTCTGTCTATTTGGGTTGATATCACACTATATCTAAAATGTTAGCTCAATTGGATATTATTTACTTTAGGTTTCAGATTCCGAATTAACTCGTCGTAAACGAGTCTGCTTCGCGTCAACTTTTGAAATTCGCTTTCTTTCTGTTGTTTTCATTTCGTGCAGTTTATTTTCATCATATCCAACATATTTGGGTGTTGTTTCATCATTTTACATATTTTTGTTTCTGTTTTATTCAAGTCTTCAGTTTTGTTCATATTTCGGATAGACTCGCTTGCTACTCGCGAGACTAGCATCGCAGTTCGTTTTACTTGTTTTCTAGTTTTTATTGCATCTTGAGTCATATATATATATTTGGATTGCGCTGCCAAGTTGGTTTCATTTGGTGTTGGTTGCAGTTGCGCAAGAACCGCAAAAAGGTGAGACGAGAGGTGTGAGCATGTGAGGATATTAAGAGTGTTGGTGATTCGAGGATGAATCATCTTGAAGAGAGAGGAAATGATACGATTCAGGAAAGGTTAAATTATGATTGTTGCCGTAAAACTGGATAGTTGCACATTTTACGTCAAAATCTGAATTTGACCTTTCCTGAATCGTATTAGTTTCATGTCAAATTTCAGTGTAAAACTAGAAAATAGAAAATTTTATGCCAAAATCTGAATCTCACCTTACTTGGATCGTATTGGATGGTTTATTTTATTGCAAATATAAGTTGAGTGATTTTATCTCTATCCTATAAAATTTATTCATACAATTTATTTAATAAAGTAATATCCAATGATTTTATAATTTTTAATAATTTGTAAAACATAAGAAGTAAGCCATTGAAAAAATTAACAACATACATCAACTTAGTCATTTATGCCCAATTAATTAATAAAGTAATTATTATTTTTTGAAACAAAACGAGGCAAACAATGCATTGCCTTTTATGTCAGATGACGAGTTGGGTGTTGTTTTCATTTCTTGCATTATATTTTCAACATATCTAACATATTTGGGTGTTGTTTCATCATTTTGCATATTTCATTTCTGTTTTTATTCGAGTCTTTAGTTTCGTTCATATTTCGGATAGATTCACTTGCTACTCGCGAGACTATCATCACAGTTTTGTTTTGCTTGTTTTCTATTTTTTATTGCTTCTTGATTCAAATATACATATTTTAGATTGGTAAGTTGGTTATATTTGGTGTTGGTTTCAGTTCCGCAAGAACCGTAAGAAGGTGAGACGAGAGGTGTGACATTAAGAGTGTTTAAGCGAAACACGAGTGACATGAGATTATTTTCTTACTTCTAACCAATTTTTGCAGGTACTATCATGTCAGATCAAAACAACACATGCCTCCCCGAGGGAGAACTTAATTCCAAATGTCACGACGCAGATGATGGAAAGGATAAATTTTGTGATGGGAAACGTGTGTGACAGATTTGATAAGGTGGAGAGATGTGGTAACGAGGCTGGTACAACCATCCAAAACGTGAGGAAGGTTGGGGCTGAACCGAAAGCAAACAGTGGTAGTAGGGCTGAAAGGCTAAAGTGGGCTGATTTTGAGGAGGGCGTTGATCATATTGGTGATGGTGGTTTTGAGGACAAGACCAGAGGCCATCTAGAAGGTTTTCAATAGCTTAGAAACCGAAGAGATTTTGGGAAAAGAACTAGGGGCGAACTTGGCCAAAGGGGAAATTTCCATAATGTTGGGGGACATGATGATTTAGATGGTGATTCAAATGCTATCAAACTGAAAGTACTTTCCTTCTAAGGTAAAAACAATCCCGAGGTGTATTTGGAGTGGGAGAAAAAGGTGGATTGGATTTTTGATTGCCTAACTATTCGGAGGCGAAAAAGGTAATTGGTAGTCATTGAGTTCACAGATTACGCTCTGATTTGGTGGGATCAGAATGTGATTGGTGGGAGAAGGAGTAGAGAGAGGCCGGTAGCATCATGAGAGGAGATGAAAGTGTTGATGAGAAGGCGATTTGTGCCTAACCACTATTATACATATTTGTATCTAAAATTGCAAGGTTTGAATCAGGGTTCTAGGTCCGTGTATGAGTATTTCAAGGAGATGGAAATAGCAATATTTCGGGCCAATATGATTAAGGATAAGGAAGCTACTATGACTAGATTTCTAAATGGGCTGAATAGAGACATTGCGAATGTTGCAGAATTACAACATTGTGTGAAATTGGAGGACGTGGTCCATATGCCAATGATGGTGGAGAGGTAAATAAAAAGAAAGGGCAATACACGTTTTTAGACCAATTCGGCTTCTTCTTCCTCAACATGGAGGCTGGATCTGAAGAGTGAGGGGACTGTCCACCCAAAGCCTAAGCAAAAGCCGAACAACCTAAGGCCAAAAAGGATGCTCATACAGATGGGAAAGGTAAATCTGAATCTCAACCTACTTGTGATAGAGATATTAAATGTTTGAAGTGTTTAGGGAAGGGGCACATTGCATTTCAAGAGTGATACGATCCAGGCAAGGTCAAATCCGGATTTTGATGTAAAATGTGAAACTATCCAGTTTTACGACAACAGTCATAATTCTTAATCCGATCGTTGGAGTCTCCTGACATGTTTGCCTACCGTGGGTTAAAATTTCAGATCAATCAGAGTTTGGGAAGGCATCGCAATACGGGTCAACAGAGGGTGCATAAATTTTGTTATTTACTTCCTTTTGACTTGTGGACTTCCTATTTGGCTAGGATTCTTTTCCTAAAAGGATGTGGCAGGTTATTTTGGGAATCTCCTAATTTTCAATGATCTTTAATGGGCTGCAACATAGTTTCCATGTGTGGCAAGGATTCATAAATGTTTCAGAATCCTTTTCTTACAAGGATTCCATATTTATTCTAGCTACAAAAAGAAAAGAAGATTTTGAAATTAATTCTACCTTCAGATTTGATTCTCCTAGCTTATATGGGACTTCTAAAGGGCAACAAATCTGATCCTATCATATTTGGGATATTAAATTTGTATTTATTATTGTTATTATTATCTTCTTCTTAGTTTAGGGTTTATTTATATTATTTGGGTTTAATTGTAAGTGGGCATCATATAAGTCCACATAAAGGGACCATTAATGTTTATTTTAGTTTGGAGTCACTATATATAAAGGCATAATCAGACATGTAAGGTTAGACAATTCAGATTAATAAAACTTCTTCTTTGCCGCACTTTGTGTGTGTGTTGGTAAGATAATTTCCCCTTCATGGTTCTCTAAAGAACTGAAAATGACTTATCGAAAAACAACTGGCTTCGTGGCGTCATCCTAATACTTCTCCTTCGCGAATCAATATACGTTGGGTAGGGGTTTTTCGTTTCTAATAGTGCACTAGGTACAAGTTATCTTTGTGTCACACTCCTATCAAACCTGATTCACGTGTGGATTGCATGACCATGTGATCATGAGGTTCGCATCAAAGAGACAATGGGGAGGTTGAATCTAAAAGTGAAGAGATGCCACCTTTGGTGGATTGTGGTGATGAGGAGATTGCATATCTGGATGAGGGGGAGGCCTTGGTTATAAGGCGTGCGCTGAACATGCAAATCAAAGAAGATGATGTAAATCAGCAACAAGAAACATATTTCACACTCCATGTCACATCCAAAACAAGGGATGTAGCATGATAATCGATGGAGGTAGTATCCTAGACCTTATAGATTGCAATGGTTGAATGAATGTGGTGAAGTGAAGGTTACTAAGCAAGTATTAATTGCGTTTGTTATTGGGAAGTATTCTAATGAGGTGCGTGATGTAATCCCAAAGCATGCTAGTCACTTACTTTTAGGGCATCCATGCCAGGTTGATCGGAAGACGATTCATGATGGGTTTAGAAATAGATTCACTATTGTAAAGGATGGTTTTCCATTACTCTTGTACCTCCTTCTCCAATACAAGTGTATAATGATCAACTGAAATTAAAAAGAGAATGTGAGGATGGGAAGAGTGAAAATTCACGTGAAGACAATGGTGAGAGAAGACCATCAGATTCGGCTAAACCTAAATCATTAATTAAACCGGTTGAGAGTGGAGGTAAAACCTGAGGAGTGAAGAAAGTAAGCTTATGTGATGATAATAGTATGGAAAAATTAAAGAAACAACATAATTGTTATGCAAAAGGAGCTCAAATCAGATCTGTGTTTTTCACTAACAAGCCGATAATCTTACTTGTGTATAAGGAGGCTTATTTTAACTCTACCGATCTTGATTGTGCTATTCCTAGTGTGGATGTTTCTTTGTTGCAGGAGTTTGATGATGTATTCCCTAAAGATATCCTTAGTGGATTACCACTATTAAGGGGAATTTAACATCAGATTGACATGTACCTGAAGCTTCGATTCCTAATAGTCCAACCTATAGAAGCAACCCCGAGGCGACGAAGGAGCTTCAAAGGCACTTAGATGAGTTGATGATGAAGGGGTATATTCGTGAGAGTATAAGCCCTTGTGCCGTGCCAGTGTTATTTGTGCCTAAAAAGGATGGAACATGGAGGATGTGTGTGGATTGTCGTGCCGTCAACAACATAACAGTAAAATATCGACAGCCTATTCCTAGGCTTGATGACATGCTAGATGAGTTACATGGATCATGTATTTTCTCTAAAAATTAACTTAAAGAGTGGGTACGAGATTAGGATGAAAGAAGGTGATCAGTGGAAAACTGCATTTAAGACTAAGCATGGTTTGTATGAATGGTTAGTCATGTCGTTTGGACTTACAAATGCGCCTAGTATGTTTATGCATTTAATGAATCACGTATTGCGTGTATGATACAGATCAGCCCAACACCAAGCATAATCATGCCAACGACCCATTGGAGGTGCCAATTGGGCCAATCACAAGAGCTAGGGCAAAGAAGCATTGAATGGGCTTGTTCAGAACATATGGAGCAAAGACCTAGAGGGGCTTGAGACATTTAAGTAGCATGAAGGACACCCTTTAATTCATCCAGTTCAGGTCCAAGAAGAGCCCAATTTGTGTGGAACAAGCGATTGATGTGTCTGACCCAATACCAGCCTTGTTAGGCTTGTTATTTTTCCTAATGCTACAAGGATAAAAAGTCAGCAATTTATTCTCCTAATTAAGTAAGGAAGTTGGCCATATCCTATTCCTAAAGAGGGGAGGACTATTTAATGCTTTTCCTAACTTAGGAAGAAAAGTAATTAAATCAGCAACAAAGGAGGAAATTTGTGTTCTTATTTGTCCAAGTTAAATAAGAAAATTCAAACTAATCAAGGACATCAAAGGAGGCAACAACACAAATTTTCCAAATCAGATTTGTCTTAGTTTATTTAAGACTTCTTAAATGTGGCAAATCTGATTCTAGCATATTTAGTATGATAATTTTTGGATTTTTATTATTTGCTTCTTAGTTTTTGGGTTATTATTACTTATTTGGGTCAATTGTAAGTTGGCTTCATATAAGTTCACCTAAGGGGGGTCCGTTAGTGTTTCTTTAAGTCTAGAGTGAGTATAAATAAAGGCATAACCAAACATGTAAGGTTACGTAATTTTCAGATCAATAAACTTCTTTGCTGCACTTATTGTGTGTTGGTGAGATAATTTCCCTTCCTTGGTTCTCTAAAGAACTGAAAATGACTTATCGAAGAACAATTGTCTTCGTGGCATCATCCTTATACTTCTCTTTCGCGAATCAATATTCACTGGGTGGGGGTCTCCTTTTCCAATAGTGCTGGTACCTAGGTACAAGTTATCTTTGTCTCACACTCCTATCAAACCTGATTTACTTGGCTTTCTGAGAATTGGTGTCTTTGTATGTGGGTTGCGTGACCACGTGATCACGAGGTTTGCATCAGTGTCACACTCCTATAGCTAAGTTTGTTGTTTTGTATTTGATGACATTGTAATCTATATAACAACTTAAATGAACATCTTGATCATATGCGTAATGTACTTAGTGTATTGCGAAGTGAGCTATTGTATGCTAATCTTAAGAAGTGTACATTTTGCATGGAGAAAATTGTTTTTCTTGGCTATGTCGTAACTGCGCAGGGTATCGTGATAGAGGAGGAGAAAGTTAAGGGCATCTGGGATTGGCGTACACCAAAATCGGTAAGTGAGGAAAGGAGTTTTCATGAACTTGCTAGTTTTTATAGGAAGTTTGTAAAAGATTTTAGTACTATTGCTACTCCTTTAACTAAAATAATGAAAGAAGTCTATTGGATTTAAATGGAATGATGAACAGGAAAACGCTTTAAATTTGTTGAAAGATAAATTTTGTTCGATGCCTGTTTTAGCTTTGCCAGACTTTACGAGAGCTTCTGAAGTTTTTTTTTTTGTAAGTTGATGTATGTATTAAAAGAAGAAGATACAAAGATTATAAGGGGCATACCCCAGATTTACAATGAGAATAGAAACATAAAACAACAGATGGCTACAAACTAGCCACTGAACAGAAAACTGAGACCTCACTAGATTCGTTAGGGAAACCAATACAACCAGCTAACTATCACATTAAGAATCTATGTTATTAACCCTCCAAGTTATTTAGATCCTTTTGTTTTCATTTGTTGGTACGACGTTCCTCATCAAATTAAGCTTATCGCGAATGATATATTCGATTTGATTAAAGATCAAATTCAAAGTTCTAGTCATTCCAGCAAAGATCCTTGCATTCTCTTCTTGCCATACATGATACACTGTAGCTGCGAAACTCAATTTACGAGAAAAATTGACGAAACTCTTGTCATGCCAAGTAAAAGTGGCCCATCGAATCCATTCATCCTAGCATATTCACCTTCGCGTTCTTTTCCATACCTGAATCATAGATGAATCTTTCCCCGTAAGAATCCGCGAGTAGGCTGTAAGGATGCCAATTATCAAACCATAGAGAGGTTGTCATTCCATCTCCTATGATGTACTTCATCTTCGACCATGCTAAGGATCTAAGCTTTAGAATCTTTCCCCAAGCCCAAGAGCAATTCTCTGGCGTCTTGATTGTCCAAAAATTCCTACCTCGTAATAGATTGGATCTGATCCAAGTAGACCAGATTGAGCCATCTAAGTCATTGCATAGGTTCCAAATGCGTTTCAACAAAGCAATCTTGTTCCATTCTGTTATCCTTTTTATTCCTAACCCCCTCTTTCTTTCGGAAGACATACTTGATCCCAAGCCACTTTTAGCCCCAGTAGTTCTCATATCTGAACTTGATCAAAGAAACGATTTCATAATTTGCTCCATATTTTTAATTACTTACCCAGGTAAGAGGAAGAGAGATGCCCAATAGACCTGTATGGAAAATAAGACTGAATTAATCAGTTGTACCCGTCCTGCATACGAGAGTGTTCTACAAGTCCAATGTCGAACTTTAGAGGTGATTCGATCCACGAGGCCCTTACAATAAACAACCTTTAGTCTGGACGAGAGAAGAGGTACTCCCAAATATTTCATAGGGAGCTCCCCCTCTCTAAACCCAAGAATATGAATAATTTGTTCCCTCTCAGCATTTAAAGCACCGCTCAAGAAGATGTCACTTTTGTTCGGATTTGGATACAGACCTGATAGATCTTGAAACTTTGTGAGCACAGTTCTGATCATACGAATTGAGTTTACATCCCCTTTGCTAAAAATCATCAAGTCATCAACAAAACAAAGATGAGAAATTTTGTCCTTCTTGTATCTCCAATGGAACTTGAATTCTTGATTGGCACTCATCTTGCAGAATAGCCCCGAAAGGATTTCCATACGTAGGACAAACAAATATGGGGACAGTGGATCACCTTGTCTCAACCCTCTTCCCCCTTGAAAGTAACCTGCAAGCTCACCATTGACATTGATAGAGAATTGACATGATGTAACACAAACTATGAACCAATCAATGACTGTTCTAGGGAATCCCATTTTTATTAACATAGCATCAACGAAATCTCACTGCACCGAGTCATAAGCGTTCATCATATCAACTTTCATAATACAAGGAGCAGGTCCCGTAGATTTATGATAGCCTTTCATTAGTTCCTGAGACAAAAGAATGTTGTCGCTGATTCTCCGTCCTGAGATAAAAGCAGTCTGATACGGACCAGCTAAGGATGGCAAAACAGCTTGGATTCTCCTAGCTAGAATCTTAGTTTCGCATTTGTACATTGTATTGCAGCAAGATATAGGACGAAAATGTGTCAACCTCGTAGGATTAGCAACTTTAGGAAAAGGGAAATGGATGTAGCATTCATTTCTTTAAGCATTCTACGAGTCTGAAAGAAGGAGCTAACAATGTTGATTACATCTTCCTCAACTATGTGCCACATTCTTTTGGAGAAACCTGCGTTAAAGCCATCCGGACTAGGGGCTTTGTTGTTCTTCAAACTAAACATAGCATGCTTAATCTCCTCCCTTGTTACCATCTTGTGCTAGTACATGCTGTTGTGTCGACGATAGTTTCAAGTTAATTCCGATTCCACCACTTCCTTGTTCAGAACCCTAGGCATCTGATCCACTCCTAACACACGATGGAAGTATGCAATTACTTCTGATTTGACTGCCTCGTGTCCTTCGACAACCTCTCCATCCTCCATTGTAAGTGATAGAAGCTTATTTCTATTTTGTCTTCCATTTACTGATTTGTCAAAGTAGCTAGTATTCTGATCCCCCTAGCTAAGTCATTGTATCTTTGCCTTCTGTTTGAAAAAACTCTCTTTAGCCCTAACGGTAGAAGTGTATTTATGAACAGCATCCCTTTCTCGCGTGCACAAAGTTGGATTCTCATGCGTTGTATGCAGAGCCTGTTGAGCCTTATCCATTTCGTTTTTTGCATCTTTAACTCTATCTGAAATGTTGGAGAAGTGAGTCATATTGAAAAGTTTCAATTCCTGCTTTAACTTTCTTAGTTTGCAACACAGCTGATACATTGGACAAGGGCATGAACTCGTCATGATCCATCCACATATCGAACAATCTGAATGGTTTCTTTATGTTCTGATCATTGCCAATAACCTTTACCACCATAGGAGAATGGTCTGACATACCCGAAGGCAAAAATCTTGCTTCTGACAATGGGAAGTTCAGATTCCACTTCTCATTGACAAGCACTCTATCTAGTTTCCGCATAATCAGATTCTCGGGACAATGGTTCGACCAAGTATAATGCATACCCGAATACCGAAGATCAACTACTTTCGCTTGTTGAATACATGTATCCAATCTGTCCATAGTACCAGCCCACGTAGTAGACCTTCCTAACCTATCCGACGGGTTGCGGATAGCATTACAGTCACCCATAAGAATCCACGGGGTTGATTCCCATCCATCACTGTGACTCACTATATCAGACCATAATGCCTCACGTAAGGAAGCATTATTGTCTCCGTAAATAATTGAAGTATTGAAACAGATATTGGTAGCTAATATAGTGACAGAAACATGAATATCCTGGTCTGACATTCCGAGAACATCCACCTTCACCGTATTAGCATTCCAACAAACCCAAATACGACCACGAGAAGAGAAATCATAATTATACAAGAAGGACCAATTACGCAGAAGAAGTTGAGAAACATTATCTTTATTCTTGGATCTAACTCGAGTTTCAACCAAACCAAAAAGTGTTATCCTCTCTTGATGGATGAGCCGACGCAATGCTGAATGTTTTATAGGATCATTCCAACATCCAATAATCATAGGAAAATAGAGAGTACAAATAGCAACAAAAAGATTAACTTGACGAGCCCCCCGGAGAGGAGCCAGATTTCTCATTCTTCTTTGAAGAGGCTTTTGAACCCCTTTTCTTTTTCTCTAAAGAGTCTCTAGCCTTAATAGCTAACTGATTAACAGTTTCCATTTCGATGGAATTCAAGGTTTGAGGAGTTGTCAGGATCGTTGACGTCAACTCCTTATCGGTTCGTTCCCCATCTGTATCACCTCCCATTGCGTCCGTATCTTGATCTAAAGTAGTACTTCTAGCCCCCTGCTCCTGCTTCATATCTCCTCGTTAACTCTTCAAGACAAGAGGAGAGGAAGGATTTTCCTCTTCATAACAATCAGCATTGCACACATCTGATGCCGCATGATCATTCATATTACAATCAGACATATGTATACCAGATGTTGAATAACCATTCTCATTACAATTACGCACTTTAGATGCCAAGGGATCATTCTCACCACTTATAGAACCTTTATTTCGTTTACCAACTACCTGCCACTGAAACTGATTCTGCTTGTTATCCATAGATTTAGAGTTCACAGCTCCTACATTCCTCTTATCTTCTACCACCACTTTAAGATTATCAATGTTATTAGTAGCACATATCGCTGTGGTGTGTCCAAAGACATTGCAATTACTGCACTTCGACGGTATCCATTCGTAATCAGCTGAAATTGTTATGAATAACCCATTTGGACAGCGAAGGTCGTATTCCTTAACCAGCGTCTTCGAAGCATCTATCTCAACGCAAACTCTTGCGTAACTAAGCCTTTTACGCAACAATGTAGTATGATCAGCATGAAGGGGGACCCCAATAGCACTCGCTACACAACTCAACCCCTTAATAGTCCAATACTCGAGAGGAACATTATACCGCCTAACCCATATCGGAACTCTGGCCAAATTATCTTTCAAAAATTACATGTTCCCCAACGTTTAAGCACCAAAGGTCTGTTTGCCATGTGCCATGGGGCTCTTTCCAGCACATTAGTGGCATGATCGACAGAATCAAAAGTGAAGAGGAAGAAACCATAGGAGCCCCATAGTCTTTTGGCAATATAATTAACAACGGGATACGGTAATTTCTGCCCCACAAAATGATCAACTAGGGTGGATTTCCAAAGTTCGCAGCCATCTTCAAACACATCAAGTGGAGGAGCTATTGTCACATGACCATCAGTCATAACGGGGGGAGCAAAGTGCAGATTACAGACTGGATTAATACCAAGGATCTTGCTACCCTCATTGTCATCAACATCAGAACCCTTCAAAGCATTTAAAAAATCCAATTTGGGTCTAATGTTTAGCTGTTCTTGTTGCTGAGACCCTACCTTCACCTCATCAACTTTAGAACCCAACACATGGTTCATTTCTGGAACAACATTAGAAGCTTGTACATTAGAGTGTTTCTCTATGCTAACATCAGAATCAGCTTGAAACTGAGACATCCTCATCCCATGGCTATTCAACATATCTTCATTGTGTTGTTCAATGTTAGAGCTAACCATTGGAACATTTTCCACAGAAGAACATAGAGACATTATGGCAGCATACAAATACTAGAGATAACAAAATTCTAAGAAGAGAAACTGAGTCCAAGAAGCAACCTAAGCTCAGAAATAACAGCAACCTAATCTCATAAACAACAAGATTCAGATTAGTTCATGCAAGAAGAAGAGAATTACAGAATTACGAGGCCAGTATCTCCTAGCACACTTCTGAGGTTGAATGTGATAAGAGTTGTGTTAATGCAGGATAGGAAGCCCATTGCATATTTCAGCGAAAAACTTAATGGGGCAGCCTTGAATTACCCTACATATGACAAGGAGCTCTATGCCTTGGTAAGAACTTTAGAAACGTGGCAACATTACCTGTGGCCCAAGGAGTTTGTGATACATTCATATCATAAATCATTGAAGCACTTGAAAGGGCAAGATAAGTTGAGCAGGAGATATGCTAAATGGGTTGAATTTATTCAAACCTTTCCGTATGTGATCAAGTATAAGCAAGGAAAAGAAAACATTGTGGCTGATGCACTTTCATGCAGGTATGTTCTTTTATCTACTTTGGATGCTAGATTTCTAAGATTTGAACACATAAAATAATTGTACAAGGATGATAGTTATTTTGCTAATGTTTACAATGCTTGTGAAACTTTGGCTTTTGGGAAGTTCTATAGACTTGATGGATATTTGTTTAAAGAGAGTCGTTTGTGTGTTTCATTAAGTTATATGCTTGAATTGCTTGTACGTGAAGCACATGGGGGCGGGTTGATGGGGCATTTTGGTGTTGTTAAGACTTTGAATGTGTTGCATGTGCATTTTTATTGGCTTAAAATGAAAAAGGATGTGGAACGCATATGTGATAAATGCATAACTTGTAAGAAAACAAAGTCTAGGACTCAATCACATGGCTTGTATACCCCTTTGCCTGTACCTAAGGAACCATGGGTAGACATTTTGATGGACTTCGTCTTAGGTTTACGTAGGTCAAAATGGGGTAGGGATTCAATCTTTGTAGTTATTGTAGTACGGCTTCACGGGGTCACTAAGAGCATTGTTTTTTTTTTTATAGAGATGTTAAGTTCCTTATCTATTTTTGGAAGGTGTTATGGGGCAAATTAGGTACTAAACTGTTGTTTTCAACTACTTATCACCCCCAAACAGCTGGAGAAACCAAAGTAGTTAATAAGATCTTAACACAACTTCTGCGTACTGTCATTCAAAATAACTTAAAGAATTCGAAAGATTGTTTGTCATTTATAGAGTTTGCATATAATCATAGTGTGCATTCTACTACTGAATTTTCACCATTTGAAATTGTGTATGGATTTAACTCTTTAACTCCCATGGTTGTCTGTTGATGAAAGGGTTAGTTTGAATAGTAATCGCAAAGCACAGGTGGTGAAGACACTTCATAACAGTGTGTGGCAACAAATTGAAAAGAGTAACAAATGACTAAAGCCAATAAAGGGTGCAAACATGTTGTCTTTCAGCCCGGCGATTGGGTTTGGGTGCATATGCGCAAGGAGAGATTTCCGGCACATAGGAAATCAAAGCTATAACCACGAGCAGATGGCCATTGCATATTCTTGAGAGTATCAATGACAATGCTTATAAAGTTGATTTGCCTGGTGAGTATGGTGTTAGTGCTATCTTTAATGTTTCTAATCTTACTCTGTTTACTATAAGTGATGATTTGAGATCGAATCATTTTAAAGAGAGAGGGGATGATGAGGAGCAACCCAACACCAAATATAATTATGCCAACGATCCATTGGAGGTGTTAATTTGGTCAATTACAAAAGCTAGAGATGGAATGACCGAAGATGAAGTACATCATAGGAGATGGAATGACAACCTCTCTATGGTTTGATAATTGGCATCCTCACAGCCCACTCGCGGATTCTTACGGGGAAAGATTCATCTATGATTCAGGTATGGCCAAG
>Ga0325411_1003889_pt1 | contig 16799 bp, 23 predicted proteins | sample PopdelMetagenome_13_FD_206181 | JGI IMG/M metagenome (GOLD analysis project Ga0325411, IMG submission 206181) | Populus deltoides microbial communities from Bellville, Georgia, United States - Xylem-PdIQD-R4 | ecosystem: Host-associated > Plants > Phyllosphere > Stem > Wood/Secondary xylem...
GTGCTTTCTGATTCAAACTTATAATTAGCCAAACCCTAAACGAGTCTCGTCGTTAAAATCTAACAAAGAATCCGACAAAACGCGGTAAGGAGTGGAAAATACTGATATGAACGTTAATAAAATAAGGAAATCTAGAAGGATTCAGGCCCATAATGCATACATTTCTTTCTGTATTCCCAGTCTTCCAGAAGTAGCCAACTGCATCAACATGAACCAAAATTCTTTCCTTTCTGTCTATCAATCTTTCCCCTTCTGATATATAACTAAAACTTGACATTTTCAATAATTAAGCGCTCCATACAATACTGATTACTCACTTGATTCATATCTTTTCTCTTATCTATTAATTTTCTGATACAATGATTAGTACCGAGGAATTTGACCCTCGTGAAACAGTAAACAAGAAAATATATACTGGCTTGCATGGTTTTGGAGATGTAAAATAAACTCTCGTCTGCTAATCCTCCGGTAAGAAACTGCGATGGGTTTTTTCTGTGAAGAATGGGCCAATGCTGCATCTACAGCTCAGTCCTTGGGCAGCAGCATCTTTTGTGGAATGGTCATAACTTGCAAAGGAGAAACAGTGGTAGCAGCTGAAACAGAACAGAATCTAGAGAATTTAGACAAACTAGAAATTAAGTACGAAGAAGAGTTCCATCGCTTCCCATCAAACGTATCATACTCTTCCAATAAATCAACAGAGAGAGCTTGTGTCACCAAAGATAAAGAAGCAAGAAAAGAGTGACCATCTTGAGAGTACTAAAAAAGGGCATGCAAGAAGGACATTAAAAGTGTTGATAGGTATGGTTCTTCAATGAGCAAGAAATCAAACTTGTCACCCCTTGTGAAGTCAGGACGTCATAAATCAACAGAGAGAGCTTGTGCAGGAAGCTTTTGTCCTGGAATATTTCTGGGTCTTTATTAGTTTTATAATCTTTATACTCTTGATTCTTTTCCTTTTGCATTACAAGGAAAAAGCATATGAAACCAACCAATATGCAACTAGCAGAAAGAACTTTGAAGCTCCTGACACAAACATCTTAATCTGTTCAACTTTAGGTGTAGAATGAATCGTCCCACCGATCAATCGTTGTAGGGGTTGACTGAATTCAAAAGTAATTAAATTAGTTAGCCAATTCATTGGATCTAAAAAAAACAGGATGCGACTAACTCCGTTACTAATTACCACTATACAGTGGTATGCATCTACTTTTCTCCCCTTTACGTACGAAGAGAAGTTATGCGCCGAGTCACAGGAAATATTCACAGTACTGTTTTTGGGTAAATTAGAGAAGATAATGTTAGGGTTAGCATGATCTTATATCAATTTTTCTCGTGTTTGGTCATGACATTATATACAAAGAGCCTCGCATAAGTTGCCTTTGACTTCACTTTTTATCTAAAGGTTACTGAATTACATGATCTAAGTAGACCGAATGGAGTTTATGTAATAATTTCTTGGATATTATTTTTTTAAGGAAAAAAATGATAATTTAAAATGAATGAGAATATTAATGAAAAATATATAGCCCTTGTATGTCCCATGTTACGAAATTTCTTTTTGCTTAATTAGTTGATAATAGTTTTATGTATTTCCTATAGTTCCATTATTTAATTATTCCTCTTATTTGTTATTGGGTTAGGGTTACAAGGAAAAGGTAAAGAAGATCAATAAGTTCTTTTCCTTTTTGTTGGCAGAGGGGAGCCATGGAAAACCAAGATTTTTTTTTTTTTGCATAGAAATCAATTATTTTGTGAGCATAAAGAGAAGAGATGTGACTTTATTTTAGAGGACATTAAGTTCCTAGCTCGCCTTATGTGGTGTCAGATAAAAAAAAATTGAATGTAAAAATATTTAGTTCTTAAGAAACTATTTTATATTATATTGTTACTATATTCAGTTTAAACTTTTTTACTTTATTTTTTTATCTAGTCCGAGTTTAAATTAATTTACATGAGAGTTGTCTCAATTTTATCAAGTCAACTTGATGAGTTCAAAAATAATTTGGATAACCGATAAAAGAGAGGTTTAACTTAAAAAAATCAAGATAATATGTTTTTTTATACATAAATTAATAACGATTTATTAGATCGATACAAGTTTCACGGTTTAATTTGTTAAATGCACGACTGGATCATGAACTTTAATTACTAAATTTAAAAAAATTTCTTTAAAAAAACTATTTTTTATTTAATGATATGATAACAAAAATAAACACCTATAAAATTAAACACTAACCAAATATCATGATATGTTATTTGAGATTGTGATAATCTCGTAAAAAAATTAATAAAAATAAACCATAGCAATCAATTGAAAATTAATAAAATATTAAATAGTGAAATTCAAAAAAAATACCCAAAACAAAATATTAAACAGTAAAAAAAAAAAGAAAAAGGAAGGTGGTGTTCATATGAACCCCAGGGGGTGGAAAAAACCCAAACTTTTTTAAGTATAGTAGTTAATAGTAGGAAACCACCTAGATAATTAAATTAACATAATCAATTATATTTAAAACGGTAATATTGTCATTAATTTTGTTAAATTCTCCAGCAACGAAAACAAGTGACATAAAACCATATTTTTTGTCAATGTATATATCAGACAATTGGCACCGCATAATTTTTTTTATCATTTAATAATTCTCTAGAATTATTAATTGTTTAGTAAGACGTCCAAATGCCATCCAAGAGTATTCTTTTTTATTATTATTATTATTAATATAGATGTTTGGATTAGCTTACGCGTACTTTAATTAATTTCATAATTAAATTCTAAAGTTATTAATTATATAAATCTTTAATAATTATTATATTAGCAATCACGTAACAAGAAACGCATCTTAAAATTAACAGTACTCTGCAACTTTCGTTGTTTAAAAATCTTTTTTTTATTTTTATTTTTTTTGTGGTAAAATATCAACTAACAAAAAGGTTACCTCCGCATATATACTCATTCCCGAATTCCTTCATTTTCATGCGCGAGTAACGGGCAACAATTTCTTAGATGATAACAGTGACAACATAACTTGATCTCAACACGTTCCACGTTGAAGACACAATAGCAATTAAAAGTATATTTAATTTGATGTGTCCATTGACTTTCTAGATCTCAACACGCTCCACGTGGAAGACAGAATAGCAATTAAGTGCTAAGGGCTAATCAAGGCAGAGACCCACAAGTTTAATTCGTATGGTTTTTTTTAAAAAATTATTTTAATATCAGTACATCGTAATAATCTAAAAATAAAATAAAAACAATTTCAAAAACAAACACACCTCTTTACTATTGTAAGCCTCTTATCTCACCACATACTACAAAGAGTGCCCGATCAGAGGGAGGGAGGGAGGGAGGGAGGGAGGTTTAACGCAGAATTTATGGCCCCGTGTATGCTTACCAGACTACAAATTGGGTCCTTGATAATAAATATAATGGAACTATGCATATATCACTCTCACATCACACGAAAGCTCCACATATCCTCCTATTTTCTTTTCTAGAAAACAGGCAGCTACGTAGAGACAAGCGTTGTGCCCTATAACTAACGACTAAAAGTATTCCAAGTTCCAACAAGCCGACCCTGAAGATACATGTTGCGAAATCTTTAATCAACCTCTCTAGAAAAACTTGAAGCTCGGGACAGTTAAACCTGTTTTGTTCATCGATATTGACCGCCTGCTCTTCTAGAAGGAGTTTCTAAAATCAAGAATTGTATTAATATTCTGGATACTTGCTACTTTCTTTTACTTCATCTTCTTTGTTCTTTGCCCTCTAGAAGCCGCCCACACTCCTTCTCAACAACCTATTTTTAAGCAAAATGTCAAAGCATCTTCCATTCAAGCTCCTTGCTTATATATAGTCGTGACAACTTGGCCAGTTTTTTTCATCAATCTACAGCAAAGCCATTTACAAACTTCCTTCAAGAATCTCTTCTTAGTTCTCTGTGGAACCCTCAAGTTTTCTTGCCGTTGCTTGATATTCACAATGGTTGCAAAAGAAACGAGCCTTCATCAAGTACCGGTACATGACAACAGTGAGTTGCAAGATTTTGATGATGCAGCAGAAACACTATCTCTCTGTGATCTTCCGCTAAATGGTTATGCTTCTAATTGGGATGGCTTCTCCAGAGAAGATCAAAGCTTGGGATCGTCTTTTGATCAAGATTTCTTCGAGTTCTTCAGCGAAGACTTCACCGCCTCTAATATTTATCCCAAAGATGAAATCATCTTCTGTGGAAAGCTCATTACTTGCAAAGGAGAAGCAGTAGCAGAGAAAACACAGAACCTGGAAAGCACAAAGAAAGCTAAAAATACCAAGAAGAGCATCATTTTCCCATGGAAATCATCCTCTTTCAACAAGTCAAGGGCCAAATCATCAAAACATCTACAGGAAAAGAGTGACAAGACTTTGCAAGAGCCTTTATCAGAGAATCATGGGTTCGCAACAAGGAAATGCGATGATAGGTATGACTTTTCGATGAAGAAGGTATCAATACTAGCGACCCCAACGAAACCAAGATGGTACTTTTTGGCATTTGGAGTTGGAAGACTTCCAATGGAGATGGAGCTAAGCGATATCAAGATGAGGCAGAGCAAGAAGAGTCCATCGAGGATGATTCAATCTGAAAAGGTGATTGAAACGAGTAGTGGGAATAAGAGAGGGAAAGGATCGTGGAGTTTGCTTCGGGTTTTGGGGTGCAACAGTCAACATTCCAGTGCTCGGGCTAAGGCATCACTTGGTGGTGCACCAATTGTGTGAGAGGTCAGCAGAGTCCTGGCAGCATGTGTGGTTCAGCAGGCCAAAATTGACCGTGTAGTGAAACGCGACAGTAAAACTAAGATGACCGTTTTTTGCAATCACAGACGGGTGTAATTGGTTGGTGGCTAGCTCCCAAGCATTCAACAGGGACCTAGGGATGACGAAAAGGCTAAAAACTATTCAATCAGAGACGCCCATCCCCTTTAAAATTTTGTTCCCAGGGAACGCGTGAACATGGCTTAGATCATAATTTTTTAAGTGTGTGTGTGTATATATATTGTATACAATAATATATACATGTATTCCCACTTGTTCCAATATTGATCATTAATTACAGGATGTCGTAACACATTATAATGCCCCGGCCAGCATATCAGTTGCCCTTGCCCGTGGTCCAAGAACCCCCAAGATGAGTCCTGGTTAAGGAAAAAATAAAACGAGCAAAATTGACTTCAATTGACAAAGTATAATTTATGAAGAAAGGGGCTAGCAAAGTAAACAGCTTGCAAGCATCTGATTTCGTTTATTGCTGCTCCCAAAAGTGCCACCCACTAATGGAGCACGATAAGATCTAGAAATATTATTAGACAAACGTGAAGCTATTTAAAAGATGTATATAGTGCTTTCCATGTCATGGAAATAGAACAGCAGTTTCATGCACGACCGTAGTTGTATGAGATGGCCGCTTCAATTATGTTTCAATGTTTAATTAATATATTAGCCACAAGCAAAATAATAAGATACTGACCAAATATTAGCCAACATTGATCACGTAATGCAAGAAATGACGTGAACCTTTGATGGGCTTCATATCTTTATCGCTTAGTTCGAACTTCACTAGCTTGGACAATCAAACTCTCTTTAGACAGCAAATATTAACCCAAAACTTTATTTAGTTTTCTTCTCGTAAATATGATGAACAAGATTCACCGAGGATTCGTCAGACCTAACATCTTACAATCTAAACAAAAATGAACTTGAACCCTGTTTGAAGATCAGAATGTCTTTTAAGGCTAAATAAGACGCGGTTCAAATTTGCTGTACGACACTGTAATTGAAGTTTTTATGATCTTACAAACATCAAACATGGTGGTAGGAAAGCTGAAGTTCTTCCATTTCTCTCCACTGTTTACATCGCACGCATCGAAATGGTTCTAATTTAATGTGAATTTCCTTCAGCATTAACAGCCAAATCCACCTTCATTGCGTTCTTTGGAGTTTGTTGCCTCTTTCCTTTTGATTTCTTCTGCTCCAGGGAGCTACAGAAAACATCAGTTTTAGTTACCACAAACCAAAGCCCTTCTCAAGTTTGTTATTATTTATCATAGTCAAATACAGATTTATTAGAGATTGCACAGAGATTTACAATGTTGCAGCTACAAGGGGGCATGCTCGCAATGGTGAGCCAATGCAGTGACTATATTGCGTGGCAATCCTAGTAGAAACAACTACACTGGGCCTGACCCAGCATTACCTTATTTCTTCTGGTCTTGGCCTAACACGACTGCTATATTGGAATCTCAATTAAATAAACCAAATCCAATTTGAAAAAAATTGGCATCTCCTTTTCCAGATGTCATTGAATATCAACATAAAAAATCTGGCATTGAGCGACAGAATGACTAAATTATCAGTTCAGTTTGATTCAAAATGGGAACAGCCCACCCCAACTAGTAACTTAGCATTCAGTTCAACATCTGTAAGGCCCAAATATGTCAATATACGCCTCATTCATTTGCCCCATGATTATTTAAACGGGTTTTCATAGCAGGGATAAGATGCCTAAAAAACTGACCATCACAGCACAAGCCATTCGGTGCAGCAAATTATAAGAGTGAAAAACAAGGCCAAATAGAGGGCGCACCTTATTTTTCCATTCATAAGCAGATTTCTGGAACCAGCCTTTTCAATTACACTTGTGTAATATTTTGTAAATGGAGCATTGCCACCGCACTTTTCAAGCTGCACAGTAACCAGAAATCAAATTTAGAACAAGTGACATCCACCGAGTCCTACAAGAGAATAGGTCACAGATGGATGCATAGAAAAAGGAGAGGGGGGCAAACCTGAAGAAATGATTCAACAGATTGCTGATCATTCGGAGAAAAAGTAACCTCATCTCTCTTCTTCCGGACAAACTCAATGTTCTGCTCTACCTACAGTTAAAAACAAGTATGAGAAATAGTGTTATGTGAATCATACATCCTTCCAAGAATAGTAATAAAGCACTGCTGAATACCAATGATTATGGTTAAATTTAGCATAATCAAAATTAAGGAATTTCCCATTGTCACAATAACAAGGTGCTGAAAACATATTGCCACCACAAGGATTGCAATCACAACCCAGAGCTTTCAAACAATTATGCCAACATGTAATATAAACTAAGCTTCAACCTCTTAAGAAATCCTTTTTGTTAGACTAGGCTCAATGATTTACAACTCAGGATCTCGCCATGCCCAGAAAGCCCTAGATACTCAGCTTAAAGAACCAAGTGGCCAGGCAGGAAAGCCTCTTGTCTCTCAACAAAAGCCAGAGTGTTGAGCGAGCCCATTACTTATATTGACTTGGATTCACAGAGATCTCTAAAACATATCTATAATGCCCGACTATTTTCCTCTTAACTAACTACCAAATTCCTATGAACCATTTCCCAAGAGCAATCTCAAAAGTAGATTGTAGCGTGTTTAAACTTTCTTAACTATGATATAATCTAACACCTTACTCTTTGAAAAGAAATCATTTACCTGATCAATAAAACGCTTCACCACACGCCGTAAACTCTCAATAGTAGTCGTCTCATAGAATTTCCTCAAATAGATGAGTGGAATGGTTGCAAGATCAGGAAATGATATGTGATAACTCCATTGAGCAAAGTGCACCGCCAACAGCTCAATGGCTGAAAAAACACACTCGTCCTGGAAGTTTCGAGATTTTAGCCAATGCTTTGGCAACTACACAGGAAACAACCACCATCAGCTTAACCATGCATGCAGCACACTTAATGCCAGAGAGTTAACAGGTGGATTTTAAAAACCGACTGATTGATAGTAAAAGAAATCAAGTATAAAAGGTTTGAACACATGTCATAGAGCTAAACAGCCTCGCCATGTAAGCCACATAAGAAACCCAGCTCAGGATAAGTAAAATTTGTACTGACCTTGACCGCAGATGAAAAGCTGAAGACCTTTCCAGGTTTCGAACTCTCCTTGCCTATTTTATATTCCAAAATATCCAGCACTAATGATGTAATTGGGATGAAAACTCCACTAGATTCAGAGAGAGTATTCAACCATTGGATGCATTTAACTCTTAAAGGCATGTATCTTGGTCCTGGAAACAGGACAGCTACTCCATTTATGATCTGAATTATCGTATAAAGCAGAGGCTGCAGATCATAATCATGTATATTCAAAGAAATAAATGCAACCCACAGATCTACACAGTTAGCATACTGCCAACTGCATATCTTCTTTACTGCTTCCTGCATAAAAGCAACATTTCAACACAGAATTTTGATCAATTCACTCTTTAAAAGTTGAAAAATAAAGTACAAAAATCAGCAATGCAACCAAGGACAGATGTAAAACGATGTTAGGATTAAACAAAACAAGGTACCGGTATAGCTTTCTGAGTGAATACCTTCTTAGTTCGTAAACCAAGCTGCAATATCTTGGCAAGTTGCTTGATAGAAACCACTGCCTTGCTATAAGCTTTCTGCAGATCTTGAGAGCATAGCTCGATGAAGGAGCTTTTCAGAAATTGTTGATGCTTAAACAGAACTGGATCCACAAACTTGCAGTGGTCAATAAAAGCCTTGTATGATTTAATCATGCAGGTTTCAAAACAATTTGAGTTAAACACAACAGCTACATCTTTGATGATGAGAAGTGAGCATGCTGATAGAGTTCCTTTGCCCGTTGCCCATAAATGAACTGATATCTGCATACAATTCCAAGTCTTGGTAAGGCACAACCGCTTAAAGCATAAGATTGACATAAAACACCAAACAAATTCACAACAAGTACTGAATAATGCTAAGGTCTGAAATTCCTGAGAGTCAAAGACCCTAACATCCAATATAAAGCAAAATTGTGCAAGCCTTGGTAATATACAAATTAGACATGAAAGGAAGATGCTATTATCATAATCCTCAGAAAATCATTGTTATCTTGGTTTCTTAGTTGCGTTAGTTACAAATTTGTAACATTCTAGGATTAATATACCTTGATGAGTCTGCCTAGTAAAGGAGGAAAGGCAGCAAAAAATACCATAGAAGCTTTGAGTCTGGTTAAGGCGAAGGCTAATATCTGAGAGTCAGTAACCTCATTTAGGAGAAACAGGGTACTTCTCAAGTAAGACTTGACTACTGGCTTCAAAGTTTTCCATTTGGAAGTATTCTTCAGTTCCAAGATGGCCTCTTTCCTATCATTGGAGCCTGATATTCCCAGAATTTTACGAAATATATTATCAGCCTCGTGAAGCATGAATGTCAAGATCTTGCAAAAAGTGTGGCTGTCTTCAACAATGGTGGGTGATTCAGATCCATAGTGGCAGGCAGCCCTGTACCCGTTTAATAGCCTTACAAAAGCAGGAACATTATTCTGCTCCTTGACTAGTTCACACAAAGAATCAACAGTAGAGCTACTCAAATTCCCCATTTTATTTGTGGACTCCCTGCCATCCTCATCAGACTCTTCTTCATCTGAATACTGCTGTGAAGGAAGAGATGGTTAAAACTTGATAAAGGGGGGTTAAAAAGATACAACAGACTCAAAACAGATTGAATATAAGATTCAATGACTGGAAATTACAAACTTTGATGGAGGGAGAAATTTCTTTTGTCTTAGAACAGATCATATGGAGAGTAATATAGATGACAGCTACATATATAAACATCAAGTAGTCATAAGATAGATATACAAGCCAGTGGAGCTTGGAATTTGCAAAAAAAACCCACACCTTTAATTTCTCAAGATATTAAGAGTCCTGAAAAAAAAAATTAAGACTTCATAGCTTACATTTTCCTCATCCCTTAATGTCTGCAGATGTTCCTTGTTGCTTTCCAAAAACTTGGCAAATTCTGGATCCTGTCAAATTTAAGTGACAAAGTTTAGTTGAATCTCTACATAATGACAGTAAATTCATAAAATGGATTCTGCTGCCTAGCAGACATTTTAAGTACAGAAACTAACAAGAGAAACTCAATACCAAAAAACTATCACAGATTCCAGACAAAAGGTCAAAGCCTAAATGGGTTTATAGAATAAAACGAGATTCCCTATCACAATTAGATTATGATAGGTTTAGATTTTAGCACTCACAAATTTTAGAGTCAACCAACAAACTGAAGTTCTAACTTTATATGAAAAACATTACTCAAAATCTTATAAATCCTTTGAAAAACTCTATTTTGAGATAATAAAAAATTATGATTTGATCACCTTGGCTTTCAAGTTGTTCAGCCTTTTCATTTTCTTTTCCAGTTCTAAATGAATTTCCTTGTTCTGCACCGATAAATCACCACCACCATTGTACTCTGCATGCAAATTACTAAAAACATAAATAAAAGGGGCAAATTGAAATTTAAAAATACCAGAGAAACTGGTGATGGTATCCTGACCTTCCAGATGATTCTCAATTCTAGTTTCACCATTATATGAACAACTTGTATCCTGATAAGTTACCACGACCAACAATGTTAGAAAACCTTGCAAAGGAAATGTGCCAAATTAAGTTTAACAAAAACAAAGTTGGCATAACATAATTCAAAACCTCAGATAAATATCCGTCACTATCTGAATCATCCCCATCCATATCACTATCATCTTCACCAAATACGGCATCAAGGGAAATATCCTTAAAATCTTCAACTTCATTGTTTCTGCATACAAAATAAATCAATAAACAACCCAATTCTCAAAATCATTCTCCTATGTAAACAAACAAGCATAGACAGACAAATATAATATCAATTAGAAGCAGATGAACTATTTAAGAGAAATCCTTAATCATATCTTGAGAGCAAAACAAAATTAAACTCAATCTTTCACGGTCAAAACAATGCGCCTAATCGCAGCAGCATTAATTTGCACCTGTTTTCTTTACCTTCCACTATACTTTTCTTCTCTTTCTCCATCGGAATCTTCAGCTTGAGCTCTCTCATCTCCTAAACCAGTAATTACCCAACAAATTCAAGCTACGGCAACAACAAAAGCAAAGAACGCAATGAAAGTAACAAACACCAAAGTTAGACATACGTTTAGAAGCTTTCTTTTTGAAGAAAGACTTGACCTTCCTCTGCCTTTTAAGCACTGACTGTAAATTCTTCTTTGCAAACTTCCTTGCTTTCTTTCCTAGCTTCCCCATTCCTTTCCTTTCCCTGCCCAAAAATATCACCAAAATCTATAAAAGAACACGGAAAAATGCAAAAAGAAAAGAACCCAGAAAGCACTTTATGCCTACTTCAAGAATTAACAAGCATGAGCTCTTGGGTTTTGGTGGCTTCCAAGACTTGGAGAATAGCAGTGAAGTACCAGGGCACATGAAAAAGGAGAGGGTTTAGGTGGGTTTTTACGTCTGCTTGGAAATAAATATAACCCTAAATCTTGTGGGCCGTGGATGTGGCCCGGTCCATTTTAAACAAGATAAAAGCACGTAATCACCAACATGTCCTTTGGTTATGCTACACCTGGCAGTGAATGGTTGGGACTGTAAAGTGCCACAGAAACTGGGAGATGCACGGAATCAGCAAGAAGCTCTTTCACTGTTTCTTCTTCTTCTACAGAAAGCTTTGAAGAGTTTTTGGCAGTATTCATTCTCTCTATTTATTACTATTTATAAATTTAAAAAAAATGGTGAGCAGATTTGATTAGATTTTTCTCTGAAATAATTCTGGATTTGATCGATGATTGAAATAATGATAGATGTGAAATTGATAATCATGGAGTGATTTTCAGGCGACGCCGTTTCTGGCTGGGCTAGCAATAGCAGCAGCAGCACTGGCTGGGAAATACGGGATCCAGGCATGGCAATCATTTAAAGCAAGACCACCAAAGCCTAGAATACGCAAATTTTATGATGGAGGTTTTCAGCCTAAAATGACGAGAAGAGAAGCTGCGCTTATTCTTGGCATTAGGTAATTAATTTTTCTTATTATTCTTTCTTGATGGATATTATTTGTTTGATTATCTTGAAATTATGATTAATAATTGAAGTTCGAAAGATGGGGTTTTTTTTAGCAGAGAAAATGCTGGAGCAGAAAAGGTGAAGGAAGCACATAGAAGAGTAATGGTAGCAAACCATCCTGATGCGGGTGGTAGCCACTACCTTGCTTCAAAAATCAACGAGGCTAAAGACGTGATGCTTGGCAAGACAAAGGATGGCGGATCTGCATTCTGATCTTTCTTCAACATGCCCAACTGCTTGCTCGCTGCCTGCTGCACATAACACACTGAGGGTTTTTTTTTTTTCAAAGCACAAGAAACTGTGAGTTGCTACAATATGTGCTCTTCTTGTCTCTTCACTAGCCATTTACAGGCTAGGAGTTCAATTGCAGCAAGTCCTTCAGCGATGAGATTTGTTGCTGCAGTTCTTGGTGATGATGACAATTAAAATATGTATTCAGACATCTGTTACTTTTATTAGTTATCTTTGAGAGTCCAACCTGAAGTATCTGGTTTACACTGAGCCTTCAACTTGTATTCTTCAGCTGAGTGCGGTGCACTGCAGGTTGTATTAGGAATTCAAGTTTCTCACCTGCAGGAAGACTGGGTGCCCTATATCACCTATATGAGAAACGGATAGAGGACTCGTTTGGTATGCAACAATTGTTATTTTTATCAGAACCTGTCAGACACCACATTTACAATAGCATGTGTTTTTGTGGTCATATTAATGACATCGCATGCTACTGCCCCATATGATATTCTCCTCCAATTTAACATGCCAGTATATGCAAGTAATCACTCATCACTGAGTGTGAGTCCACGCTCTATACTTCAAAGGGAGTCGCTAGCACTCTAGCACGAGGGACGGTTAAGCCAATAGCCCAGCATCGGCATACCCTCCTATTAAAATGGGGGTGGTTCGCCTAACCACAATGACATGATCACCTTGTAGTAACTTGAAAAGAAAAGAAAAACCAGTGTTTGACATTTTTTTCACAACAAAAGGACCTGTTCAAGTATAGAACAGATAGTGGTGAGGGAACTAGCATAATGGAACTCTTATGTTTTAGATCTCAATTTAACTGTAAACATGATGGTGTTTTCTTGCTCCTCTGTTTATGTTCCAATGGGACACAGACAGAATATGTTATAACAATTAAAAAAGAAGAAGTTAATATACAAGTACTGTACTTGCAATCCCTGCTGCTACATCTCTAAAAAGGAAGTGCGTGCACATGCCAATGGCCAGTTCAAGCATATGAGTGGTGCCTATGCCGATCCTTGTCTCTTGATGAATAGGAGGAACTGTGGTAGTCACGGTCTGAAAATGCAGAATGGTCACAGATGAGAGGACTGCCATTTACATCGAGAAAAAAAGAAAGATGAACCTCTTAAGAAAAGTTAAAATACATACCACGTGAGGAGTGATGCCTTGATTTCTCCGAGTGTCCTGCATTTAGATTAAAAGATCACATATATAATTAGAAATGTGTTATAAGAGTACTTAAAGTTGTATAAAATTTTAAACAAAGAAGAGCTAGCCCCCAAATTTAGTGTAACATATGGACAAAAAGGAACTTGGGAGCTGACCTGACTCTCTTCCTCTATCCTTTGAGCGATGACGACCTCGATCCTTAGCCCTATCCCTGTCTCTTTCAATTTCATCTCGCTCTCTTTCCCGGTCAGAATCTCTGCCCCTATCACGATCCTGGGCCTTTATTCTATCCCTCTCTCTTTCCCTCTCCCTGTCCCTGTCCCGTTCCTTGCTCTTGTCACCACTCGCTTCTGTTCTGTGCTCAGACTTTGATCTTGGAATGAGCTCTTCTCTTGCCTCTCCCTCAGTGGGCTTGGATTCATCATCGGTCTTTTTAGATTCCTTCAGCTTGTCTAAGGCAACTTTTGTTATGTCCTTGGATCCGCCAGATTCAACATTGACCCCACTTGGAGCTGCCTTTGGTTCAGTTGAATCATTATTAGCTGGCAGGCTAGTAGTCCGTGGAATTTCCTATTCAAGAGCAGAAAAAATATAATTTCAGTCAATGGGTTTATATGATGAAGCATCCCTGTCTCGGATGAATATGAAGTAATCTCTAAAATGCTTGCAGTTTCTATCCTTTTTCTGATCAAAACAACAGGGTTGTTTTTTTCTTTCTTGAGGAAACAACAGCAATACTTGCTTTGTCACTAGGTAATATACTGCCTTTGATGACAAGGAGACAGTTGCAAATATTGTAAAAACCAAAAATTAAATGGTTGATTTAGAATCAAATTGATGAAAAACAAAATACAGAACCACCTTTGAAATCAGCTGCAATTGGGAATCTGAAGACTTGTTCGAAAAAGAAAAATCTCCATCCTTGCAGACTGATACATACTGTGCCTTAGGAAGGCTATATAGGTGAGCCAAAACTCTACAAACTTCATCAATCCCAGATTTCTCTGCATCAAATGCTTTCCACCATGGTGGATTCTCAGGAAGAGGTACTTGAAATCTACGAGCCGCAGCATATACAACACCACAAGCCACAACTGCACTCTTGAAACGAACACACAAAGTTGTCCGCAAACTGCCAAGAGAATGGATTAATGTAGAAAAATACCAACAAGAAAGCACACTATTATGTCCCAGGAAAAGAAGACATAGTAAACAAGCAATAACACCAAAATCCATTAATTTAAAAACAGAAGCAGCATCTGTTTTTTTAACCACCTTGTTGTGCAATTCTGTCTTGTACTAATAGCTTGAAGAGAAAAGCAACCAGGTAAGCCTATAAAAGATTGTAATTCATGCTAACTGTTACATCATAACTGGAGCTTATGTTATAAGTACTCGGCAATCTTTTGCACAGCAATTAAAAGCCTTGAAAGATGATGCAATTGCTACAATTGATCTGAGGAAATAAGTTACAAAGGAAGAGGAACTTAAACTGATAGGATCCTGTCAAAAAGTAAATGCTCTTTTTATTGAGATCGGAATGACTATTTTTTAATTATCAAGTGCAAAAAAGCAGTTATCTGAAAACTGACATCAGATAAGCTATTTCACTAAGCAAGGAATATTATTTTATATCTGCTGTGGTTTTGTTTAGGGAATCCCTGCCTCTGAATAAATAATTCTTAGTTCCAAAATTGATGGTCATGTTGAACATGATTTTTATTTTTATTTTTTCCACGGAAAAAGCAACAGCGCACAAATTCATCAAGCTGAATATACAGACTACGCACATAAGACTCACAAAACAACTGTAGAATGATACATTCAAAATGTTTGATTCAGAGAAGTACCTATCATTAGCTAAGTTCCATGCTTCTTGTCTTAATTCTTGAGGTGTTCCAAGGGTCATTAGGTAGTTTGAAATGAATTTGTGGGGATGCTCAACATGACAAACAAAACCCATTTCCTTCAATATATGCCTCTCTGTTTTGCTCAACTCAATCTTCAACTCTGCAAACTTCTATTGACACAGAGAGAAAAGTGTAAGTGCCTAACACCAGAAGGACTAAAACCAGCTGTGAGCCAAAGGGAAGAGAATGATACTGAAGCATCTTAATGCAAACATGATACCATATTTCTAACCTTTGAATTCAGGTCCAAAAACTCTATGGGTAAGTTTTCCCTCCTGCACTCCATTCTGTGGAAAACAATGATGACTTGCCTCGATTTCCTAGGGCTTTCCTCAAGTTTAGATGCAAGCCATACACAACTAGCCGCAACTTTCTGCAGAATATTAGCACATCCTAAAAACATATTAGACAAATAAGTGGGAATTATCAAAATTGCATTGCTAGAACTAAATAAATCAATGCCCATCTCTCGTAAATTTAACACTGTAGGTGAAAATATCACTTCTAACCTTGACATTGAAACGGGCAAATGACTTCTTGCAATAGAATCGGTGGAATAAAACTTGACCGGTAGCCATCACAGCTTGAGGTCTTTGAGTATAAAAAATAATGAAACAGAAACAGATAGAACCAGCATGAGTTAAAGGCATCAACAAAAAACCGAGGAAAAAAAAACATATGTCTAGTACATGATTAAGCAGAGAAGAGAAAATACAGTTTGAGTAAAATGCCGCTCTCTTGGATAAGATCACAGCCATAGATCCTAAGAGTTGTCTCCGTAGCTTCATCGATTCCATCTTTCCTTGACGGGGAGTTTTGTAGCTCATCATCAGTTAAATAGAAGTTATCAATCGCTGTGTAAATCATTGAAACTGCCACAAATAACCCGAATCAATTATGAATCTATAAATTCTGGCATGTTATTAAAAACCCATCTTTTTTTCCTGCTAAACACAAAAAAGAAGCATGCTTGCTGGTTGATTGGCTTTTGTAGTGTAAAGAATGCTAAAATTATCCCCAAGATTTCCGCAATTGTGGTGAGTTGCTTTATGCAGAAAACACACAATTAAACCCAGATAGAGAGAAGACACAATCAGAGACTGACCTGAGATCGCTGGCGAGAAGACGAAGAGCGGCGGTATTGAAGGAGAGAAGCTACCGGTTGGGGGTTAGGGATTGTGATTTGTGAGGTTTGCAGGATGTTGGAATTTGATTTCTGCGCTTCAGCTTAAAACGGCTACGTTTCCTTTTAAAGAGGTTTTTTGTTTTTTCGTTGATCAGGGCCGGTTGGATTTTCAGATTGTGGGCTTCGCTCTGTAAATTGAGCTGGATCTTCGTTATTGGGGTTTCACCTATATTTGCAGTTTTTTTTTAAAAAAAAAAATGTTTGATGGGGCCATGAGTCACTCATGCAGGTCGCGTGATGCTACATTGCCACGTGGAATATTTTTATAGCTACAAGTCAAGATCACGAGGGGTTACATCTTGCATGTCAATCTAGGTTAATTACAGTGTATAACTTGTAA
>Ga0325411_1003893_pt1 | contig 16794 bp, 7 predicted proteins | sample PopdelMetagenome_13_FD_206181 | JGI IMG/M metagenome (GOLD analysis project Ga0325411, IMG submission 206181) | Populus deltoides microbial communities from Bellville, Georgia, United States - Xylem-PdIQD-R4 | ecosystem: Host-associated > Plants > Phyllosphere > Stem > Wood/Secondary xylem...
TTCAACAAGTTATGTATTCAAGACAATAAAATCCACTTGATAAATGAATTTATTAATTGGTATTAACATATCTTTAACTACTCCTCTAGATAATTTTACAAATCTATCAGCAAGTAAAATAGTTACAAAAGTTGGTTTTAACTCACCTAGATTAAGACTTTGAAAAACTGAATATGGAATTACATTCACACTAGTTCCAAGATCCAGTAAAGCTTTTTTAATTTTATGTTCTCCAATAAAGCATGAAATTTTAGGACAACGATGATTTTTATATTTTAAAGCATTATTGTTTTGAAGAATGACACTTGTTTGGCTAAAAAGGTTTTTTTTTTCACATTTAGTTTTCTCTTCACAATGCATAAGTCTTTCAAACATTTAGCATAAAAGGTACTTGTTTAATAGCATCCAACAAATGTTTATTGATATTTACCTATTTAAAAGTTTCAAAGATTTTAGAATTATGATTCACTTTTCTTTGATCGGTCATGGCATGAGAAAATGGAAGTACTAGTGGGGAATCAATCTTTTATTTGCAAAGTTCAGGTTTAACCTCTTCTTTACCCTTAGATATTGACTCATCATCTTTCTCACAAGATTCAAGAATAGGATTTTCAATAACCTTACCATTATGAAGAGTCATGACTAATTTGACTTGATCCATGTGTTGGCTTTCGAAGCTACTCGCACTTGAGTTATATTATCCTTTAGAATTTTGTTGTGGTTGAGAAGGAAACTTAACTTTCTCTTAAAAATTAAGAGTAGATTTGAATTTTGCAGGAATGTCTTTCAATATGCCATAGTTTGAGCATTTTGAGTGTTGATTGACTCTTGTTTTTCAATGAATACATGCAGTGTTTTCTCAAGATTTCTTCTAGGAAGGGGAACATAAGAAGGTGCATATCCTTGAGAATTTTAAAAATTATGGTTTGCTTAAAAGGGTGACTGCGAAGTTTGTGCATTATTGTTATTACTTTTCCAACTAAATTTTGGATGATTTCTTTAACCAAGGTCGTATGTTTATGAGTATGGATTAGGATTTGGCATTTGAAAATTGTTTAAAGCATTGGCTTGATCATAAAGACATTCCTTGAAAGAAGGCAAAGTTGGCAATCATTGGTTAAGTGTTCATTAGCTTGACACATTTGATATATAATTTCTTGAACAGATTTTAATTGACCTCTCTTTTTCAATTTTAGTGTCACAACTTTTCTCGCTAAAGACGCAAATCTTGCTTGCAGGTCATGATCTTCCTTAAAGTTGTACATGTCTCCACTAGATGTATGAGGCTGAGTTTTACTTGGTGTCTCACAAGTTCCTATAGTTTTCTAATTTTAGGCATTTTCAAATAACAAGACTAGGTACTCCATTGGTTCATCCGAGTTTTTATCTCTAAAAGTTTCATTGTACATCAGTTCCACCATTTGTCTATCTTTAGGTATTAAACCTTCATAGAAGTGTGAAACTAATGTCCATGTTTCAAAACCATGGTGAGGACATGTATTAAGAAAGTCTTTATAACTATCCCAACACTGGTAAAACATTTCTCCTGGTTTTTTAGTGACAGTGATGATTTGTCTTTTGAAAGAGTTTGTTCGATGAGAAGGAAAAAATTTCTATAAAAATTATTGTTGCATTTCATCCCAAATACGAATAGATCTTGGTATGAGATTTTATAGCCATGTTTTAGCTTATCTTTAACAGAAAAAGGAAAAACCTTTAATTTGATGTTGTTTATGCTACAATTTAAATCATTATAAGTGTCACAAACTTTAATATGGGAAAGGAGGGATAAGCTGACCTATTCAAATTCTCTCAAAGATAAGAATGGATTTTTTAGATCTAAGCCATAAAAAGTAGGTAAAAGTTGAATAATATCTTATTTAAAATTGAAGTGAGATGTATAGGGGGAAACTATACATGATGGTGCACTTGTTATTATTGGATTCATGTGGTCTCTAAGTGTTCTAAGATGGTTATTATCATTATAAAGTGATTGGTTATCTTATTCAGCCATGTTTTCTTGAATTTAAACATTAAAGTCTATGTTGAGTTTGTATTATACTTATTCTTATACCATTATTATAACATTTTCTGTAAACCCCGGAATAAAAATAAATAAATAAATAAAAGTGAAGAAATTCATGCATATGGTTAAATAAAAAATAGAAATTTAGAAATTTTTGAATATAAATTTCCGGAAGAAATAGTTTGAAACATTATAATAAATCTGGTACTGTTGAGGGTTGGATTTAATTGAAGAGAATAATACACTTAATGGGAAAAAAAGGGGCCTAAATGCAAATAAGGGAAAATATAGAGTATAAATAATCCCTCCTCACCAAAAATCTGTAGGAACTCTAAGGAGAGAAGATAGGGAGTTTTATACCCATTCTTGAGAAATCAAGAGAGAAACACTAAAATTTCAAGAACCCATCCAATATTAAGAGCTTATAGATGGGATAAACACTTAAGAGCAAAGGATTACCAAGAAATTGAACAAGAAGAAAAGAAAGGAGGGAGTTGGAAATCTTCAACTGGTTGAAGATCAAAATCTTAATTTGTACCGGGTAAGGTATTTTAAACATGATCTTAAAAAAAAAAAGAAGAATTCATTTTTAAATTCGATAAAGAATTGATGCCTTGATATTGAATCATAGGTTAAGGTTCTTACACATAAATTGAGGAAAAAGTACTTATTGTTGAGATTAAGTTAATTCATATGTGTGGTATGTAGTTTATAAAAGTATTGTGTGAAGGGGAGGGGGAGAAAAATCTAGACAGACTTGTCTCCTAACTTTCGATGAGATTTCAGGTAGGAGGATAAGGGAATTAGGATCGGGTTCCTCATAGGAATTGTAGATTTGAATGTTAGCTAACCAAGAAAACTAGTCTTGCTCAATTTGGAGATGTAGAACTCCAATTATGGGTTACCAGCTGAGACTGAGTCGTGACTGATTATGTAGGGCAGTAGGATTAATTAGTTAATGAGCAATTTTGACTATTTTAGAGGCAAAACTGGGTTCTCCTCCCTCAGAGAACTTGTAGCCTTGTGTCTTAGCTTTCTAACGAGATCAATCTCACTTACAATGGAGTTTTAGAACTTTAGATATAGTTAAAAATCTAATGAGTGTTCAGACAGTAACAATTGAAAATTGGACAGTAACAGTTGAAAATTAGACAGTAACGGTTGGATAGTAACAGTTCAAAATTGGACAGTAACAGTTGAAAATTAGATAGTAACAGTTGGACAGTAACAGTTCAAAATTTAGACAGTAACAGTTGAAAATTTGACAGTAACGGTTGGACAATAACAGTTCAAAATTGGACAGTAACAGTTGAAAATTAGACAGTAACAATTCAAAATTGGTTAGTAATAGTTGAAAATTAGACAGTAACAGTTGGACAATAACAGTTGAAAATTAGACAGTAACAGTTGAAAATTAGACAGTAATGGTTGAAAATTAGATAGTAACGGTTGGACAGTAACAGTTCAAAGTTAGACAGTAACAGTTTAAAAGTGGACAGTAACAATTCAATGTATAGACAGTAATGGTAGGCTTTAACGTGAATACTATATATATAAGAATATAAAAGAATTGAGTCATACGAACACTTGCACATTGAGATACTAACTCTGAAATTATATATGATATATGTATGTATGTTATTATGAGGAAATTAACATTTATAGAAAGTAACATATGAGTAATGGATGAATATGGATTCTCTATAATTTCGGCTTGAAAGGAATCATAGCCAAAAACTTCCTTATAATTCAGGAGGAGCAACCAGCATTGGATCTTCTGTTAGGGGAGGTCGCGAGACAGGCGAAACAGGTGCGTGATTCTCCTCCTATTTGCACTTATACAATTTAGAATTCTTATGGTGAATGCAATTACAATAAATGTTGTGTTCAATGTAAATAAAATCTAGCGTAAATACAAGATTAGCTTCGACTAATGGCATCTGTGATAAGGTTGCCGGGATATGAATTATGAGATTAGCTTCGACTAATGGCATCCGTGGTAGGGTTGCCGTGAGATGATTTACAAGAGTAGCTTTGGCTAATGGCATCTGTGATAGGATTGCTGGGATATGAATTACAAGATTAGACTTGGCAAGGTCACCCAGTTCATGCAAGTAAATAAGAGTATTCAAATTAAAGATATACAAATGAGTGTTAATTAGGTTTAAAAGACTTACAAGTAAAATATAAGTTCTCTGTTAGAATTCTTATAGGTTTGATAGGAAGTTTATACTTCATTCGTATTCATTACATGAGCATATATATTCTTTATCAACATAATGATATGTTTATTTATGTAACAGGGCCATCAAATATCCAGGAAGATCATTAGTTTAGGACTCTACTTTGTGAAGCTTATGTAAATATTTAACTTAAACAAAAGGGAATTAACGTGTTTATGTAGTATACTTTTGTGTAAACCTTGATGTATTTATAAAAGTTCAACTTAGCATGTGGTATTTTAGTTATCTTGTTATTAACCCTTTTGAAGTATTTAAGAACACTTATTATGTCGTAAATACCTCCTTTGCATGTTAGTATTCCTTTCCTTTTAAATTTTATGATATGATGTTTGGATTATGTTCATATTGAACTTACTTGTAGGATATATATATATATATATATATATATATATATATATATATATATATATATATATATATATATATATATATATATTGTGTGGATTGTATGGGGTGTGGAATTATGAGGTTTGATATAAAGTTCGGAAATTATGGGACCTTATGATGATGGGTTGATTAAATAATTTGATAGTAGTCAATAACTTGGGATGTCCTAAATACAAACAAAACTCTGCCGAAATTTTTTAAAAAAATCCCCTCAAATAAAAAGGATATGTTAGGATCTTTTAACATTGATCAAGTCGTACAGTTCGGACTATTACGTTTTCACCTTGGAAAAAAAACGTGATTAAACATAATGAAAAAGAAAAATATAAATAAATAAGATAAGAATATAAATATGATATAAATTAAGTATAGTAAAGGAAATGATAAGTATAAACAATATATTAATAAGAATATAACATGAAATAAAACTTGAAAATTACAGAAATACAAAGAAAGAAAGCAAGAGTTTGATCTTGATCTGAAAATCAAGATGTCTAAATATATGGCAAATACCTTCTTTTATAGGCTAAAATTTAGAACTATTGATTTGGTAGCTAACTATTGCTTTAATGGTGATGTCTAGAAAACATGTTATTTATAACATCAGAATTTGAATTGAAGATTTCATTAAAGTTATGGTTATTTATCTTAACTTTCCAACAAAAAATTAATGGGTTCATTTTGACTTCCAGAACTCGAGATATGAGCTGAACACCGAACAGTGTCTGAATTGCAAGATAGATTCCGACTTCTTTTTGTTTCTGAGATTTGAACTTTAAAATGGTAGTATTGAATGTTGGACTCTTCATGAATGTTTTAGGTCTATGTCTTAGCTTTCCATCAAGATAAAATCACACCTAAATCCAAGGACTAGGACTCCAGTTACGACCCAAAAACTAAATGGTATTTCAATTTGAATTGAACGAACACAACTAGAATTTCTTCTTTAAGCTTGGCCCTCTCTTTGTCTCTCCAATTTCAATAGTTAAACACATTAATCATCATTTGAATTGTAATATATGTTTATTTTACAAACCTGCATTTAAACGAGCATTTACCATAAATTAAAGATATATTATATTATTAAACTTTTATTATAAACATGCTTTAGTTAGGGAATTTAATGATATTTCAAGTGCAATATGATTGTATAAAACCTTAATAAAAATATATTTTTAAGTACTTATCAAAGGATAATGATAATAAATAAGTAGGCTTGAAAGGCTCAATCGATTCAAATAATGCCTAAATCAATTCTCATGTTATATTTTGTCTAAGATTTCACATGAGTTTCATCAAACAATTTCCAAAGTTTGTTGAGATCATACAAATTTACAATAGTCACTTAAAATGTATCTAGGTATGCAAAACAATTAATGATCATGATAAGTGTCGCAGCGCGCATAAAGTCAAGAATAACAGGTTTGCATCCTGAGATGTTGGTGAAAAGAGGTTTAGGTTTAATCATAAAATTATGATTATAAGGTTCAAGAGTCACCATCTAGTGTTATGGTCACTAGAAAACGTAATGGTCTGCAAGAGTCCGGGTAAGAGACTGATTGTGCAAGAAGAAGATGCATCACCCCCATATACTAAAGTATATAATGAAATCTTAACATTTTAAATATAAAGTGAACAAAATAATTAGTGAAGGATTTTTTATATTTTGGTCAAACGTTAACGGATAATCATAAACTAGTTATGATATCCATTTTACATTTAAAAAAAATAAAAAGACGTGATTTTTTGTTTTTGTTTTTAATGAAAATATGCTTAGAAAACTTTTAGCATTTGATCGTATGCTCGAAAACAAAATATATTTTTTTTTGTTCTTAGAAATGAAAATTTTTTATTTTTAATTTTGTAGGAAACCGGATATTTTTAATACCAGATATGTATCTTACAGTGTAAATATACAGTCCGATATTATACAAAATTATTGAAAAAACATGTGGGTAACCTATAAGTTTTTTTTAATATTTAAATATTATTATTTTATTATTAAATATATTGGGCTGGACCTAGCCTAGCCATCTGGGCTAGGCTGAAATGAGTCCAGCTTGACTCAATTGAGTGAGGCCAATTGGTGGCCCAACAAGCTTTTCTCTTTTTTTTTTTTTTGCTGAGCTGGGTCCAGTCCACGACCCACATGGTTGCTGGCTCGGCCCAGCAACCATGTTAATTATAATTGATGTTGCATGCAAATTGCATTTTGCATGCAATACCTACAGAAAGCGGGGGGAGAAGAAGAAGAGAGAATGAGATTACCTGGCATGGAAGGAGTGGTTAGTTAGTCCTATTGTTGATTGGTGGTGGAGCTGTTGGTGGAGACACTGGCAATTGGTGATGGTGTTGGTTGCTAGAAGAAAGTTTGTGGTGGAGAGGAAGGAGTTTATAGTTGGAAGCTTGCAATGGTTTTTCAAACTTTGGCTTCAGATTTCTTGATGCCTAATGCATGGAATCCACGTCTAGTTATAAAAGGTGGAAGATGGACATTTTATCTTTACTGTTGTCAAATCTTGACTCTTAATTCAAACTAGAAGGATACCAACCGTTGGTTCAAAGTTGTTATCATGAACTTTCAAATTTTGACAGTTAAATGTTGTCTGAGTTGGCCTTTTTGGGCCAACATCGCGGCTGCTATGGTGTCAATTAACCAGAAAGAACCATATCGGGGTATGGTCAAATGTCAGGCCATCCAGCTTTTTATTGTTCAAAACAACATTATTTTATATTGTTTAAGGTTTTAATTTAAGGGTTGACCAAAGTTCAATTTGGTCCTCCATCTTTTCATTTCTTTCAATCGCACCCTTAATTGACCATAAACTTTCAATTTTATGCGATTTTGTCCCTACCAAACTTCAATGTCAACCTCAGATTCCAACAACTCTTTTATTTTAATCATTTGTCTTAGATTTATGCAAATTAACTCTCAATTGACCATTAACCTTTCAGTTTTCTTCAATTTCACCCCTAATTTCATTTAATTTTGTCCCCAGAGTTTGATGTAATTTCCAAAAAGGCTTTTGGTTGTGAATTTTTTCAATCTAACCTCTAATTGACCATAAACTTTGATTTTCTTGTGCTTTTTACCCCTGATTTCAACCAATTAACTTTTAAAAAATTAAGTTTGATCCGCTAATATTCTTAATTAAGCCTAGCTTGGGCTTCAGAACTTAATAATTAACCAATTAAGTCTCAATAAAATTAATTTAACACATTTAAAGTATAATTAAGTCATTGCACTTAATTAAATCATTTAATGTGACCCAAATTAATTTTTAAACATAATTAGACTTTTAATTTAGCTCATGATTAAATCAAATTGACATATTAAAAATCTAATTATATCCTTATGCTTAATTTTTATACAGATTATTCTAATAATCATTTAATGTGACCTTGAATCTTTGATTTCTACACATTCTTAGCAGATTTCAATCCTAACTTTAAACACGTTGTTCTCTCTCATCTAGGTGAATTACTGGGCCAACTATATATAGTTGGAAAGCTTGCGATGTCTAGTTTATAGGCTGACTTGAATTGCAGAACAATAACACTTGTAACTCTATATATGTCCTAAATAGTGCATGGAGGTCTAGTTTAGCAAATTCGACAAGATTCATTCAGTAACTTCTACCCTCTAAAATAATATGTTCTTGAACTCTATTTGACCTGAAATTTTATCAAAATATATTCCTATATGTCTAGTAGCTTCCTGTAAAATTTCAGCTAATTCCAATATATAGTTTGAGAGATATGTTCAATATCGCAAAACTGATCAACAGATATTTCAAGGCCAAATTCAGACTTCACTTAGTTTGTATCACTGGTTGTTTTATATAAAGTTATCATTTGTGCTACCAATGTAGTAATAGAATCAAGTTAAAAAAAAAAAATAAGGCCTGTTGTTACCCGTTTTTTAATTCGCGCACAAAAAAAAGAAAAAGACACACACACACATTTATATTAGGAAGGAATCCAAAAAAAATATTAGGAATGAGAAAAGGATGTTGGAACGCCCATAAAATGGCTAGAAATTGGTTGAGGAGATTCAAAAATACAAGAATTGAAATTTGATAGTATATTTTTAACTGATGAAAGCCCTATTAACAAGAAAAATTCAAAATCAGATGTTTATGGACTCAATTAAAGTTTATCTAAGGTTTAATTGAATTAATGGAGGGTTTGATTGCATGAAAAATTGATTTTAAAGTCAATTTAGGCTTTTATTGGAAGAAATGAAAGTTTTGGGGTCCAATTATAATTTGGAAGAGTCGATTGGATCAAATCAGGGGCTTAATTGCATAATTATTGAAGTTTGATAGCCAATTAGGGACTTCATTGAAACAATCCGAAACCAAGGACCAAACTGGAAAAAGTGTTAAAATCAAGGAATCCAATTACAATTCATTCGGGGGGCTTTATTACAAAATTGTAAAAACATCCAAGGACCAAATCAAAAATATTCATTTGAATTTTGAAACGGCGCTGTTTCCTTAAAGCACTATTCATTGTCTTCTTCAAGAAGCCGTTTTTAGCAGTAAAAACAAAGATACATTTTGCAGAAAAAACACCAAATTGCTCCAATTATGGGGCACGTTTTATGGTTGTTATCCCTCTGTTTCCAGATTACAAGGCGACCGTTACCACCACAGGGCTTTCCCTAGCCTATAAAAGCCAGAGAAAGACAATGAACAGGAGATTAAAAAAAAAAGACAACGAGACAGAGGAAAGAAAAAATAGAGGGAGAGGGGAACGTAAGGAAGAGAAAATAGAGGGAGGGAGAGCATAAGAAACTAAAAAAGCAGCAAGAGAAGAAAGCATTAAAAAAATAAAATGTTGGTTTGTATTTTTACATTGTAAAAATACAAATCCGGTATTAAAATACCTGGTTTTCATCAAAACATTAAAAAAATAAAATGTTTTGTTTTCACGCATACGACCAAGTCTCTCAAACAAAAAAAATCACATCGTACTTTCATACAAAGAAAATTTCAACAATAATAATAAAAGAAAAACATATGTTTTAGCATGCAGTATCGACTTTAATAACTAGTTTGTTAAAGTCATGAGGACTAGGCCAATATTTTAAAAAATTCCAAAAAAATTATTTTGTTTTCTTTTAGTATCTGGGGTTACGATCTTATACGTATGACATATTCCAGATATTAAATTCTTTTGTTGATGTTAGAGTGGTTAGGTTTTACCCGATAAAATAAGGACCTCCTTATCGAGGAGGACTTTTCTTAAATCATAGACGGACCAACAACTAGAAAACACGACAAGACCTTAGATTTTATCAGACAATAAAACGATGCAGCTTACCTTAGGTATGACGTATTTGTGGTGCTAATACATTTTCTTTACGCAACCAGTCCCTATACCCGATATCTGAGACCAGTTAGGGTTCCTAGTAACCAAAATACTAGGTGGCAACTCCCATTCCAATTTTTCACTGATAAAAGACAACAATTTCTTGTCTCCTCATATTTGCCAGATAGATAGAAGATAATATTTTGAAGGTGGATGTTTTCGCAGCGACGCAGCACACGTTTGACAGAATGGCGACTCTGTTAGGGACCTTGTGGACTAAGCTTTGTTTTTGTCTGATCTTTATGTTTTGTTTAGTTGCGTGTTTTCTATTAATATGCTTAATTTATTTTATGTTTTAATTTTTGTACATATTTGATCATGCATTGAATAAAACTGCCTCATGCATTACATAATTTAATTTGTGGGAGGCATTCACAATCTTATTAAGTTAGAAGGGGGATTAGCGATCTGCCATATGACTATTGGTCAGGGTTCAGATGCGTGAAACACCCAACTCATATCTGAGTGCCTGCTTGGTAATGGTGGGCATACATGCCTTAACTATTCCTTGCAACGTCCCCAAACTATCTTTATGAAGACCGTCACTGAGCAGATATAAAACCCTTTTTGAGACTTAGATAGTTAACCTACCGTTTGTTTCACAAGATATATACTTTCATTTGCATCAAAATTAATCATGTTAAATTCATCACTCCAGGTTCCAAATTGGATTCATTAAATATTGTTATTTCACTAAAACTTTTTGCTTTCATGTTATTTCACCATTTATTTTAATTTTATGTGCTAATCCCAATTCATAAGAGGCTAAACACACAATGACGATAAAATTGGAAATTAGCACATAAAATTAATATAAATGGTGAAATGATACAAAAACAAACAAAATTTTGCTAAATAATGCACTTTTGGATATCATAGTTCTGAATCGTGATATTTATTAATTCTCCATGAGAAATATAGAATTATATCATGAGATGATGGATAATTACTTAATTTTTAGCCCTATTGATTCCAAGATTCTAGCTTTCCAACAAAAGTCTTTTTTTTTCTATGTGCTAACAAGGTACAAAGAGAAGCGTATAATCTGAAATGAAAACATACATTATGCAAAGTTAATTATTTATGCTCCTCTTTAATTATTAGGGAAATGACATCAAAAGAAAATGAAGTCTCTCATAGAAAGTTAATAGATGTCATAGTTGAGAACTGTGACATTTAATTAAATGTCACGGTTTCCAATCACGACTTCCAAAAGCATGCTATTTTGCTAAAACATTTTGCTTCCATGTTATTTCACAATGTATTTTAATTTTATGTGCTAATTTCCCAATTTATCTTGGGAAATCAAGCTTTTTTTCTCTTGTACACCATCACAGGCTAAACACACAATGACGACGACAATTGAAAAAACAATAGATATTTGACTCGTGCTCTATTATGAGTTGTAATTTTTTTAAAGAAAAATAGATAGATAGACTATTTTGATATTTTTTACACAAAAAATTTAAAGTGTAAATCAAAAAATTTATCCAAGCATCTAATCAAACCAATAGATAATTATCAATGCAAATAAACGAAAAAAAATCGTTAACAATAACTAAAAGTTAAACTAGACAAATTGAGAGGTAGATGTAGTTCAAGATATTTAATCTCGTAAAATGAGATATTTACTTGTTTATATCTACCAAAATTATTTCTTACAACCAAAAAGAAACATATATGAAACTAAGTGAATAAAATAAAAGGAAAAAAAATATTATGCAAAGCCGGACATATCAGAAATATTATTTCAAAAGAAATATTTTTTATATAAAATAAAGCTTATTTGTATAAAACAATCTTCAAAAATTAAACACTAAACAAATAAAAAAAACCTTTATTTAAAAAAGCTCTAGAAAACCTGTGGCCTAAGCCATGAGACCGGGATAAACCGATAGAAAAAAATTAAAGATAACAACAAAACCAATCTTTTTTTAAATAATGCAAAACAATAAAATAAAATGAGAGAGAGAGAGAAAAAAAAAAGCAATCTCTATCTGTATCAATTCTTAAAACTCGAAACTCGTATCATTAGATCGGTGGCACGAGAAATGAAAAAAACCATGAAGCCTAATCCTAAACAAACCAAATGTCGAATGATGAAACCGGGAAAAACATTGTAGCACAAAAAACTGCACTTAAAAGAATGGTGTGAAAATCAAAATAAAAAATAAATTAGAGGGAACAAAAAAACTAACATTAGAGGGTTAAATTGAAAAGAAAAAAATCTTTAACAAAAGCAAAAAATATATATATCAAAAGAATGAGGGCTGAGTTGAAAAAATAAAACAATATAAACTTTGATTAAATGATGAAATTAAAAAAAATAAAACTTTTTTTAAAAAATGCCAATAAAACAAAATCAGAAATCAAAAGAATAAAAACTGAATTAAAAACAATAATATATGACAAGTTGTAATTTAAGGACTAAGATGAAAACATCAAAAACTTCCCTAAAAAGGCCAAGGACTAAAATAAGAAATAAAAAACATAAAGACTAAAATTGAAAATAAAAAGAAAAGAGAATAAATGTGCACTATTGCTGGAAGAGAGAAAAAAAAGGAAGAAAAAAAAAAGAAATGACCACCAGTAACAAACCACCCATCACCACCTTCACACGCTACATGAGGAGGAAAAGGGTGAGATGTCACTTCAAATGAAACGACAAATCGCAGATTTGGCCACTAGGATGTTCCGCATGCGTCATACAAAGGGCACGAATGCCTTAAGCGCGCCAACACTTGAGGGGCATGCGCCTGTTGCGTTTTGATTTAAGAATTACTTATTTAAAAGTCTAAAACACCCTTCATAATTGTGGTATTAACAAAAAAAACCCATGTGAAAAGACAAAATCACCCCTGAACTCTTCCCTTATTTTTTTTCCGATTCCAAGAGCAAAAAGATCCTTTCATGATTTTTTAAAAAACATAAAGGCTTAAATACCCTTAGCCAGCAATTCAATTTTTTTAGTGCGTAGGTAAATAAGTAATTGTAAGAAGTTGCAAAGACAAAAATAACGCAAACAATCTTTTAATGATCAATTAATCTTTGGAAAAGACAAAATCACCCTTAAAACCAAGGATCCTCGTTCTTTCTGCAAATGACAAAACCATAAGTTAATTGTCGCAATGAGCAGTTCTATGTTTTTATGTGCACAATATTCCTTATAATGTTTAGGCTGTGTGATTTATTGTTTCTGTTAATATGATTTTTTAGAATATAACTTTTTGTTTCATTAGAAAAAATATGACAAGCTTGTCCAATTATATGCACATAAATTATTATTTATAAAATAACTATATTACCCTGTAAAGCAAATAAATGACATACCTGCGTAGGGGTCACTTTCTTTGTCGTTTCCACAGTCCTCCAAAAATCCGAATATTTTAATTTTTGTTATCTAATAAAAACATTATCGAAGCCCACACACCATTTACTCTCTACCGTGCTTTTCCAAAAAGGTATGGGCTTTTTCTCTCACTTTCTCGCAGACTTCTCTCGAGAACAAAATAGAATCACCACCATTAGCACTTCCTTGTCTCATTTACTCACTATCTTCCTATCTTTCTACACGACCGTATCGCATTTCTAAGAACATAAATCAAACGCTAATTATTGTTTGTTTCTCCTCCGACAAATAGATTAGAGAGAAGGACCAAAAATGTGGAGGTTAAAAATGGCAGAAAGAAGAAATCCTTATATTGTATCACTTCGTTGAACCAAATCTTCTTCATCCTTAGAAAAAAAAGTATCATCGCGAGGATTTGGGCAAGTAAGAATTTTAATTCAAAAGCTTTCCATCTCAAAAAATTAATTATGATATTAACTTAATTGTAGACATATTCTTATTCTTAACTTAATACTATACATATTGGGTTTACTTTAAATATATAGTTGCAATATGTCATGGTCAAAGTTTGGGATTTTATATTTTCCTTAAAAAGCATAAAATAAAGATGAGTCATTTATTCAAAGCATCATTAAATATGAAGATGACATTGTTTACTCCAAAGATACGTGAAGAAGACATAATGCCCAGTTTCCCACCCATGTTGTCACATCATATCCAGGTGAAACATTGCACATGCATTGAAGCATCTTTATGGTTTTGCGGGCTAATTCATGTTATTTGCATTTATCGTGGAGCATTTATTTGTATAGCATTTATTTGCCTAGTTTCCACCCTTTTTTTGCAATAGAGACAAAAATATAGTTTACCTCTTGGTTGGGATTTTTTTGCTGGCTAGGTGGATTTATTTGTATTTGGACTTATGTATGTGTAAAGACCCGAACTCGGGCCTATGCAATTATGTATTTTTAGCTTAAACTCTAACATTGTTGGTAGGAAAAATGCTAAGAATAAATTCATTAGATCAAGTAATACATGATGAAAAGGAGAATCGTTTTTAAATTGTATGACAAAACACCTAAGAATTGGAACACCAGATTTGAGTTGATTAATGCTCGTATCATAGTATGATGGAAGGTGACCTTAATACCAAAAATGTGCTCATCCCAGCACATTTATAAACAAGTCTACCAATTTATTAATATTGATAGTACATCTCAATAATATCTTAAAGAATATTTTCTAGTTATTATAAATCTCCTAAAATTTAGGAGTTTTTCTGTAAATCCCTGTAAATCATAAGGGTTTTTATTGTATGTGTGTGTTCATTAATAATATCAATAAAAATTATTAGAGATATTCATTACAAAACCTGTATTTTTGACATGATATCAGGGTCGTTTCTGATTTCCTTTCTATTTAAATGGAAATGATATCCAATCTATCAAAATAGTTATGTATTTTTAGAATAAAAACTTGATGGCTCTTCAATCTAACAAATTCAACTCCTGTTTAATTAACCAATTTCATTTTAATATCACAAATTCTAACGTGCTAGTTTCTTTTCATACTGTATACAAACAAGAGGACCATGACCATGACCATGACTAAAGCACTTCAAGGACTGTAGAGATAAGTTCTTGTCATCTATATTTGGTGTAAAAAATCCAATTGCTTGGTAAAACCTTAATCCAATATTTCTATTTTCTACTCTCGTTTAGTATTTTCTTTTTGGGGTTAGGTGATGAAGTCATGGAAAAACTTCACTGAAAAGTATTGACTTTCCCTGTCTGATGAGATCTGAACCCGAGTTGTACTTATAAAACAAATCCCTCGTGAAACAAAAGACACTCCGATGTTTAAGTCAGTATTTGAGTTTTTTCCCCAAGAAACAAATGGGTACAAATTGAAGAAGATAAAAATGATGTTTTTATGTAGAGAAGAGATATGTGTGTTCTTTATCTTGTTGAATGTTCTTTGTATAGTGAAGAGATGGTAAGTATAGTGTTTTGATATGAATAATCCTCTAGAACTCTGGATCTCTCTCTCTCTTTCTATGTCAAAATGAGAGAATATATAGCTTGAAAAATATTTAGAATATTTTTGAAAAGAAGTATTATTCATGAATAGTATGATGTAAATAATACTATTCATGAATAGTAAAACAAGGTGAGACAAGGTAGCTCGGTCAGGGCCAAACCAGGGGAAGATAAGGAGAGGGATGAGAGAGAGAGGGGGGGTGAAGCTTGGTCTAACCGAGTATATGGGCTCGGGACTCAGTCTGAACGAGCTTTGCATAGTAAACACTATTCATATATAGTACATATTATTCATGAATAATAAACAATACTATACTGAGCTAAAGGATGAGAGAGAAATGTAAAAGAGAGAGAGGAGGGGATGGAGCTTTGTTTGATCGAGTATGGGGACTCAGGGCTCATTCTGAATGAGCTTTGCATAGTAAACGAGACTATATTGAGCTAAAAGATGAGAGAGAAATGTAGGATAACAAGAGAGAGATAAAGGATGGGGTAGAGCTCAATTTGACAGAGTTTAACGACTCAAGACTCGTTCTGAATGAGTTTTGCATAGTGTCGCACCCAATATCACAACGACCTTTAAAAATTTCGATGCAAAAAAATAGATTTCTAGCATCTTGTTTTTAGATGGGAAAAGTCTTGTTTAAGGAGTTCTCACCTAGTATTATGGTTACTAGAAAACCTGATCAATAGAGATTCTATGGTATGAGACAAGTTACGCAAAAGAAAAGATATTATCACCCTTTAAGCGTCCTACCTGAGGTAGGTTGTATTGCTAGTTCTGTCTTAAATTGCTAAGATTTTGTTAGTTTATGTTATGATGGTCTGCTTATAATATTCCTAACTCTAGCATCAATGAATGTTTAACTACGGATACTTCCAACTCTGATATTAGTAAGTATTACATAGCAAAAAAAAAAAGATATGTTATTCCTAACTTTAGGGCTAGTAAATAAACAAATAAAAATAATCAAAGCATATATATATAATTTGGGCTAGGTCTAGCCTAACATGTTGAAATTGGTCTATTAAGAAATACTTTTAGGCATTGTGGGAATTAAAATGTATTGGGTTTAAAATTGAATATTAAAAGTATGGAATGCTTAAGGGGGTGTTTGGAAGTGTGATAGTGGTTGTTTTTCAAAATGTTTTTCGCTCAGAAATGCATCAAACTAATTTTATTTTTATTTTTTTTAATTATTTTTGGTATTAGCATATTAAAAAGATTCAAAAACATAAAAAAAAATTAATTTTAAGCGAAAACAATTCAAATTTATAGGAAACATCATTTGAAACGCAATCTAAAACGGCACCTAAGTAAGGATATAAATCCCTACATGAATATGAATTCATTAGTTGATTTAATAGTAAGTT
>Ga0325411_1003895_pt1 | contig 16793 bp, 9 predicted proteins | sample PopdelMetagenome_13_FD_206181 | JGI IMG/M metagenome (GOLD analysis project Ga0325411, IMG submission 206181) | Populus deltoides microbial communities from Bellville, Georgia, United States - Xylem-PdIQD-R4 | ecosystem: Host-associated > Plants > Phyllosphere > Stem > Wood/Secondary xylem...
GAATGCTAATTCACTGCAAAAGACTTAGTTTCGGCAGCGAATGCAAATTCGCTGCAGCCGACACACAATTCGGCAGCGAATGCTAATTCGCTGCAGAAGACTCAGTTTCGGCAGCGAATCACAAATTCGCTGCAGACAACTCAGTTTCGGCAGCGAATGCGAATTCACTGCAGCCGACACAGTTTCGGCAGCGAATCACAATTTCACTGCACAACACACAATTCGACATGAACACACACCACACATGCTATAACAACCCCAGCATATAAACTGTCACTAAGTTCCAGCAAAACACACATATTGAAACCATCAATTTCAGCACATAATCCTTCAACAAATCACAACAGAACACACACATTAAAAACCATCAATTACAACATATAATCCTTCAATAAATTCCAGCAGAACACATACATTGAAAACCATCAATTTCAGCACATAATCCTTCAACAAATCCCAGCAGAACACACACATTGCATGCTGACCAACCCCATAGTTAAAGCCAGTCCTCTACCATGATTTGTTCTTTCCATTTCATTTATTTTTCTTTGTTAGATGTTCTGAAATTGGCCTTATTTCATTTCAATTTCCTTCACAGCTAGCTTAGGTCTTAGGTCAATTTTCTTAGGGTTTTCTTCTTCATTTCCGTTTCTGGTTTTAAGGAGAAGAGGAAGGGAGTTTCATGACCCATACTTTTCAAATCTAACTAAGTTTGAGGAAGGTTTGACACTATTCTTTCTCTTCTCCTGCTGGGTTCTCTTCCTTCTTCTTCCTCTCACGTTTTCCAGCCCTCTTTTTTCCTTTCCCTCTAGGCAGCTGTCCACTCTTCTCTCAAGGTCTCATCTTTCCCTCACACTTTCACCAAGCACTCTCTACTGGTTTGGTTTAGGTTTCTGTTGGGAAAGAGGAAGGGAAGAACGACATGCAGCAGCTGGAGACAACTTTGGGAAGAGGATGGATCATCCTCTCTCTCCTCCTTGTATTTATACTCCCCATTAAATGAGGTGGGTTGTTTGGGGTTGGTTTAGATGTGTTCTTATCCTTGTTTTGGTCTATCTAGAACCGGTTTTACCCCTCCCTCCCAGCTCCTTAAGTTAATTATTTTTTTTAAACAAAAACTGTGTCGCTGTCGATGCAGAAATCGGCAGCCAAAACTGCGTCGCTGCCGATCAAGAAATTGGCAGCGAAAACTGAGTCATCAATTCTATATATATATATATATATTTTCTTTTGGGTGTTTACAATAAGTGTTTGACCTTGCCAAGGTGATGTGGATCAGCCCACAAACACCAACAAAGACCCATTATATGTTTCAAATAGGCAAATGACTCGGTCCAAGACAAAAGCATTAAAAGAGGCATTAAATGCATTAGTTTTGAAGGTTCCGACCAAGTTAAATTTGAAGGGTCCATTGGAGTATCAAGAGCAGGCCTTAGTACATCTTATCCATGTGCAAGAGGGGCTCAATCCAAATTTATTTGAGCCATGAGGTGAGGAGAAAACACAACAAATGAAATAAAAGAATCCTACTACAACTTCGAAACAACATGGGTGGCTGGCTACCTTCTCCTTTTGTTTCTAGGATTAATGGGTTGCATGGAAAGCAATAAATAAGCCTTGAATCAGTTCTGTAATATTTTCTTTCCTTCTCTTCTTCTCACAATAGAATATGGATTTAATATTATAGGATTTATTTTATTTTGTTAGCTACAACCCAAGACTTGTTTGAACTTAATTAATAATTTATTTTTAGGTTGTGGGTTTTTTAGTTTAAGTTTTTTTAATCAGTTTTGTAAGTGAGTCAAATCATTTCACTAAGGATCTTTGTTGCCACCTTTAAATATTCAAAAAGCTAGGAAATTGATTGCTGAAGTTGTCTCCTTTTTAGTTTCCTTGTTTGTTTAGGATAATTAATTGTAACTGTAAATAATCCTTTCAAAACATGAAAACCCATGTTGTCAGAACCTTCCTTGTAAGATTAGGAAATTCCCTAAAATAAGTTAACCAATCTGTCATTAAATACCACCAACCCTTCTTTCCTTGTGTAGCTATGATGAAGAAGGAATCCTTGTAAGATAACATTAATGAATCCTTGCCACACTTGGAGATTATGTTGCAACCTATTTAATATCCTTATAGAACTAGTAAATTCTCAAAACAAGATGCTACATCTTTGTAGGAAAAGAATCTTTGCTAAATAGAAAGTCCACAAGTTAAAAGAAAGTAAATAACAAAATTCATACATCTTGTTTTAATAGAACTAAAACTCTAATTGACTTAAAACTTAACCCTAAGATAGAACAATATTTTGGGAAACTCTGAGTAATTTTTCAACCTAATCCAACAGATGAATTGAAAATTATGATTGTTGTCGTAAAAGTGGACAATAGACACAATTATGCTAAAATTCAAATTTTCTTGTTCAACCTTTTTTGGATTGTATCGAATAAGTTTTGCTTGAAATAAAATTATCATCAAACTAATGGGCTTTACTTTAAAATAAAGTGCTATTTAAAGGATAATTTGTACCACACAAACATGTCAAGATTTTTTCTTGACAAATATTTTTCATACTAACTTTTCTCTCTAGAGGCCAACATTTATCAACACAAACCAATTATATTTGATTAGAAAGGGCTTATAATGCAGGCTAAGGCTCATTTATATGAAAGAATGATATATATATAAGGCTCAAGTGGCGTTTAATGGTGTAAAGACATATGATTACTTATTTTACACATAGATTTTTTAGGCTTACCTTTTTTATTTTAACATTTTAGTAATTAACTCACCACAATTTCAATTCTCCAAGTAATATCTTGTTCTTTATTATTGATATTTTTTGTTTTCAATTTCAGAATTTGCATCATCATTAAGGATTCTTTGGAAAGCTTTTCTCTTTTTATCTTTTATAATATTTTTCATCCTTTTTACATTCTTGCCATTTTTGTCTATTTAGAGAATCTCATTAATCATCTAAAACTTCTACGTGTCTTTACTATGAGGGGTGATCTTAGTCTAGGTTATTATCTAAGAAAGATATTAAGGCTTAAAAGAAAACATCTAGGATAAATTTATGTTTGCGAAGGATATTTCTAAGATGGTTTTTCTTCGTCTCAAATACAAATTTATTCATGTTGATAAATCTTAACCTTATTCAAATATCACTATTAATGAGGTTAACGTTAGGGAAGAAATGGTGGGATTATGACTCGAATGGACATTGTTTATCATTATTTAAGTCATCAAATTATTTGATTTGATTTTGAAAATAATTATGTCATTTTAAGAAAGATTTTTTTTTTGTTTATTAGGAGTAAATATAGTACCTTTTTGGAAAAAAAGAGGGAATTAAGACTTTAACTTCTAAGGTTCATTGAGGATAGAAAAGACACTTTGAGATTAAAAAAGAAGGGATAAGTTGAACTCGACCTTTTAAGGTTCATTAAGATCAGAAAATGAGATTTTAGGATTCAAAGATTTCCCCTTACATTTGTATGGTATATTTTGGAATTTGAACAAAGAATTTGTTAATTTATATCAAATATTACTTTCACGTAAATATCTTTTGATTTCAAAATAACAATTGAACATAAAATAAAAGAGTATTATTTAAAAAAAAATGATATAGTCCTAAAACAACGAAGTTTGAAACATGTAAGATGACTACAATTACAAAGTTTGGGCACCTATTCTCCAACAACAATGATATCTTTGTCACTTCATTAAAAGCCAATTTGAACTTCTCTCTTTTATAGAATTAGTTGCTTTATCTTTTTATCAATCGGATAACATCATACTTTTGTTATTCTCTTTAATTGTCCCAAAGCCTCTTATGACATGTTGCATTTATTGTTTTTTTCTTTAAATGATAATCACCTATGTTTAATCAAATTGTTTATTTGTTTCTTAAGCCTTTGAGAATGATTTATAGATAGTCCCATGACTCCAACGTGATACTTACATCTAGCATTTTTCTTATACCATTTATGGAAAGGTATGTGGATGAGTTTAAGTGGTTAAGGTACTATATGATAAGAGGTATGTGAACAAGTTAATAAATGCCATAAAACCTCTCATAAACAAGTGGTTGATAAATGTTAATAAGAAGAACTGAGATGAGAGATTGTTCATGGCTTTAGCTTATATGGCTTTGACCTTGTGTATTTTGATAAGCATAATGTTTATGCTAAAAAAAGAATGGTGAAGGTGTTTGGCTTTTATGATAGAATGTGGCATTTTTCGAGGTTGAAAGGGATGCATTAGTGGTTGGAATTTTGATATGTTTGGTGATTATAAAATTTTGGATGATATGAAAAAATTTCTAGGCCATTTCCTTGAATGCTATTGACTTACTGATTCCTTCAAGTTGTATTCTCTTTAACGATTACAAGTGGTGCCCTCACATCTTGGATCTTTCTTTCTCTTAGAACTCATTCAACTCTATCAGTTATAACCACCATATCTAAGAATTGCTTTGAGATATTGCAAATGATATATCCAAAACAACAAGCCTTAAAAGTGTTTATAAAGATGAAGATCATTTTCTTTTCAAATAGAGGAGGATTAACTTGAAGGGTGAATCATCTTTGAGCATATTTTGTTTTTAGTTTCATTGTTTTTTTCTCCGTACTTTGTAAGCTTATTGCCAATTCTAGATTTAACTTATACTTTTTTATAAAAGTTTCAACCAAATTACTTCTTGGATATATCAAGATCCATGCATTAATTAAGAGTTCAAACAGAGGAGGATTAACTTGAAGGGCGGATCCTTGTCATCTTTGAGCATATTTTTTTTATAGTTTCATTGTTCTTTTCTCCATACTTTGTAAGGTAGTGTTTGATAAAAGTTTCAACCGAATTACTTGGTTATATCAAGATCCATGCATCAATTAAGAGCAAGTTTTTCCAAGCTTTCAAAGAAATAATGCGTCAACAATTTATTACCATGAAATAGCTTGATCATTTTGGTATAATAGAGCCTTAAATGAGTCATAGGATATTAAGATCCAATAAACTTTGTCACACCTTATCGACTAGAACTCATCAAATTTGAGAGAAAAGAATTAAAAATAGAGTCACATAGTATTAAAGGATACTTGAAATCCTATTATTGCATTTGTTTTAGAAATTCTCGATAAAGGGTTTATATATGTTTAAGAAAAGAACAACGTCATTCTTATCGTATCCTTTCAAGTAAAAGGTTACCTTTGTTATATACCTTCTCATAAATTTTTCCTTTAATTGCCATTAAGTGATTTATAAATGTTTATATATATTTGTTTACAATTTATATGTTATCTATATTTTAATTTTAATTCAATATCACTCCTAAAAAATGAGACAAATTGATTTAAGTCATTCTAAAAAACTTTCATATAAATCCCTTAGAAAATGAAACTTGTCGACAAATAAGCTTTAATTTAATTTTGACGACATCACAACAAAATACATTATCTTGTTATTAATATTGTTTTAAAAAACCATGTTAAATCTACATCGTTCCTTAAAATTATGAGACAAGTAAAATCGATTGTTTCTAAAATGAGCGTTAGGCCTATATAAATAATAATAAAAAAATAGGCCTTGACTATGTTCTTTTGAATATGTCTAAAATGAGCTTGAATGACGTCACTCATGCTCATTGGGGCCAACATAGGATCACTAATGCGAACCTCATGATTACGCATCCCACAATCAAGATTGAGATATGATCCCAAAACGCTGAAATAGATTTGATAGAAGTGTGACACAATAAAAACATGCCTCAAGGCACCAACACTATTAGAATGAAGTCGAATGATGCCACAAAACCAAATAATCTTCGATAAGTCAGTTCAGTTCATTTACGAACCAAAGAATGCAAGAATCTTTCTCACATGTTAAAAATAAAAAATTCAAATTGATATGATCCAAGCAAGATCAGATTTGGATTTTGACATAAAATTTTCTATCATCCAGTTTTACGCTATTGAGCATAACTCCAAATTAAACCATTGGATCGAACTGAAACTTTACCAAAAGATTCCAGAGCTATGTTTTTATGTTGGGGTGATAGATGTGAACCTCGTGATTAGCAACCCACAATCAAGATTGAGATATAATCCTAGAAAGACGAAATAAGTTTGATAGTAATGTGACACAATGGAAAGTTGCCCCAAGACACCAACACTCTTGGAATGAAGTACAATGACGCCACAAAGCCAGGTAATCTTTTATAAGTTAGATTCAGTTCGTTCAAGAACTGAAGAATACAAGAATCACTCTCACATGTTAAAACTGAAAAACTCAAAGTAATATTCATCAATAGTTGTTGAAATTTAGGCTTACAAATGTTTAAATAATTCTGAAAAATTAACCCTAATGAATCTACCGTTATGGGCTTCAGTTTTTTACCCATAAACAAAAACTAACCCAAAACCTTTTCTAGTAAGCTCAAACTCTGATCCACACAAGCTTTGGATTCTAGCTAAAAATAAAGTTTTAATTAAGCCCAAACATGAAAGAAAATAATAAAAATAACTAATCAGTCATTAAAAACCACTAGCCCTCCTTTCCTTGTGTTGCTAGGATGAATAAGGAATCCTTATAAGAAAAGGATTCTAGAACATTAATGAATTTTTACCACACTTGGAAATTATGTTGCAGCCCATTAAAGGTCCTTGTGGAACTAGGAAATTCCCAAAACACGCTCCCACATCTTCGTAGGAAAAAGATCCTTGCCAAATAGGAAGTCCACAAGTCAAAAGGAAGTAAATAAAAAAAATTCATACAACCTGTTCTGACCTATATCATAAGCCCTTCCCGAACTCCGATTCACCTAAAAGTTTAGTCCAATATAGACACGTACCTCTACAATCTTATGGTAAAGTTTCAGCTCAATCCAACAGTTTTGTTTGGATTAATGCTCAATAACGTAAAACTAGATGGTAGGAAATTTTATGTCAAAATCCAAATTTGACATTACTTGGATTGTATCATTCCCTCTCTCTTTAATATGATTCATCCTCAAATCACCAATAGGTTTAATGGAAAATTCCTTAGCCTCTTGTTGAATCCTTTAGAGCTTTTTTCTTGAACACATTTGCCTGTAACAACATTATATGAATGTGGTAGCCAATAATAATTTCAAATAAGCACACCTTGTCATTCACTTGCGTATATATTTTTGAATGATAACCACTGCCGACCTCTTTTATTTTTCATCATTTTGGCATTGAACTTAAGCTCTCAATTCTTCACGTTCTTTATTTATTTCTTTATAAACCTTTTTAAGTCGTTTAGCCTCACGCTCTTTATCTAACCTCATAGAACCATTATGATCAAAAATACTTGAAACTCATAACCTTCGTTTCTCTTCCTTACTCATATTGAATATCCTCCAATGAGCCCCACTAATTTATTGCTTCATCGAATCCATATCATCCTTAAACTTCTTTTCCTCCAAATAACTACGATGATAAAAAATTCAATCCACCTTTTTCTCTCCCTCCAAATACACCTCGGGATCATTTTTACCTTGAAAGTTAAGAATTTTTGGTTTAATGGAGTCCAAGTCCCCATCTACATCTTCATAACTCCACATGCTATAAAACTTCACATTCCTCCTTGCCTTATTCAATCCAAACCTGATTCCTTGGCCAACAGATGCAAAATCATAGTTATTTTCACCCGCATATGTGTTTCATCAACATACTCTTCAAAATCAAATCCGGCATTCCGTACAGCCCTATGGACTATATTTACTCAGTGACCAGCCCCACTATTACGTTGCTTTATCAAATTCACCTCATCTTTCATATCCTTGTACGTCCTAGACAAGAGCTCAAGTTGTTGGCCTTCAACTCACAATTGGAAAGCGATGTTAGCATTTTGTGTCGTTGATTCATTGTTTTCAGATATTCTTTGCATCAGTAAAATTTGGTTGATAGTACAAAATATATCCTCACATAAAAATCAAAGTTTTTCACTCTAACAAGCTCACAACGCCTTTTACCTCACAACTTGCTTTCTTTTGGTTCTTTAGGAACTTAAATCAACAAATCAAAGTCAGTAGCCTTCGCAGCCCAATCCAATTATAATTTTTAGACTTAAGAATCAATAAATATACTGAAAACAAAGCAAAGCAAAACTACGATTATAATTTTATGAGTAGTAATACAAATTCCATATGAATTGTGGACGAAACGAAGACACGAAATAAAATAGAAGTGAATATTAGCAAAAATAATTACTTGACTCCTAAATAACTCAGTTATAATAAAAAAAAAATATTTTGACAAAAACAAATGGTAAGGATCATGTTTTGGAACTTATCGCAAATCTGACATGTTACACAATTTATACATAGCAGAATTGAAACCTAGATCAAAGAATATCAAAATAACCTCAAATTAAATATTTAGTATTCTAATACCAAACAAACAACAAATCTCAGTTTATAAATCATTCTTTTGTGTCTAGATACCCAAACCGCTTATATGGTCAACTTGCGGCAGAATTGAACCTTGTATTAAAACCTCAAGCAAATGATATCAAAATAATCCCAAATTTAATATATTATGCGATCTGACCCTTAATAAATAGAATATGAAGTTTCAAGTAATTATGAGGTGTTTAGCTTATGGTTCACTGAGAGTTATGTTTCTTCGATTGAATTGAACCTCGAATTAAAATATCAAGCCAATGATATCAAAATAAGCCAAATTTTCATATATGGTGTAATATCACCCCCAGCAGAAAATTATGAATTTTCAATTGATTCTGGGGTGGTTTGCTTATGGTTCACTCAAAGTTGTGTTTCTGTGGCCGAATTGAATCAACCTTTAAATTTCATCTAATATCTTTTCTTTTCTTTTCTTTTTATGCTACAGATATGATTGAAGACAATAATAAGATGAAATATAACTTCTTTTTTTGCTTAGATGCCACAAACACAAATACCTTTGGTCTATTTGTACAAATCCAAAGCATTCAATCTGGTCATCTTGGATCCACTCTCATTCAATCTGGTCATCTTGGATCCACTCTTACTTGTTGCAGGGTAGGAATATTTGGGAGGTGTTCTTAGAGTTGGCAAAAGATCCTTGGTCTTCAGAATCTGGTTCGTAAATTTATCTTAGTTTGTGTTAGTGATGATTAATCTACTTCCCTATGGTATGATAATTGGCACCATGAAGGCCTTTTGATGGAGTTATTTAGGGATAGGATCATTATGGATTCTAGTTTAGGTCAGGATACGAGACTAAGTTATATTATTGTTGGTTAGGAGTGGATTTGGCTAACTATTAGGTCACCCAAGTGGTTTGATCTGATTCGTTGTACTTCAGATTCTCTCCTCCCTGATGATAGCAGTGAGATGTTGTGTGTTGGAAAGATGCTTCGCGGGGTGTATTTTCTATTCGTTATGTTTGGAATTCCATCCACCCCATTCAGAACAAGGTTGAGTGGTGGGCACTTATTCGGCATAAACAAACAATCATGTGGTTCTCCTTCATCTTATGACTTGCTATCCGTAAGGTATTATTGACTTGGGATAGGCTTATGTCCTTTGGTCTCATTAAGGTTTCGCGGTATCTACTATGTGGGGTTGATTGTGAGGATATTAACCACTTGTTTTTCAATTGCACTTTCTCCCATCGCATCTAGTATGATCTTTGTTCGACTTCAAAGAGAGACTCCTCGCAACGATTTACATCTGTGATTATCAAATTACTGAGCAGTTCCCTTACATCTGTGATTATCAAATTAATGTTAGCCATAACGGTTTACTACATTTAGAGGAAGAGGAATGCTCGACTTCATAGAGAGACTCCTCGCAACTCTACTGTGATTTATACAGATATTGTTAATTATATTATATCTAAAGTTAATTTCCTTTGTAATATGGTGGCCCATACGGATACTAATAGAAGGCTTCACATTGCTTAGAGATTTTCTGATGATGTCTTTTGCTCATAGTTGAGTCTTCTATTGTTTTTAAGGGTGTGTTCTATTAGACTTTATTGGGGTATACACCTGGTTCTTTTGTTTTGTTGTTTTGGGGTTAACGAGGTCTGTTCGCTTTCCCATTCTTAGTAGGGTTTTGTCCTTTTGTTTTTTTTTGTTTTTTTGGTTATAAACTTATCTTATCCAAAAAAAAAAGTTGAACGACGTAAACACTAAAAAACTTAAAGGAACACAAAAAAGAAGAAGATAACATATGTATATGACCTTGTTTCGGAGCCTAGCCTTATACCAACTTATGTGAACCTCATGGTCATGTGGTCACGCAACCCACAATCAAGATTGAGATCTAATCCCAAAAAGTCAAAATAGGTCTAATAGGAGTGCGACACAATGGAAACCTACCTCAAGGCACCAATACTATTGGAATGAAGTAGAATGACTCCACGAAGCGAGTTAATCTTCGTTAAGTCAGATTTAGTTCATTTAAGAACTGAAGAATGCAAGAATTACTCTCACGCGTTAAAATTAAAAAATTCAGAAGTAATATTCATCAATGCCTGCTGAAATTTAAGCTTATAAGTGTTTAAATAGTTCTAAAAAATTAACCCTAATGAATCTACTCTTGTGGACTTTAGTTTTTTACCCATGTACAAAACTGACATAAAACCTTTACCAGTAAGCCCAAACTTTGATCCAAAAATGCTTTGGATCCTAGCTAAAAACAAAACTTTAATTAAGCCTAAACATGAAAGAAAATAATAAAAATAATTAATCTGTCATTAAATACCACCAACCCTCCTTACCTTATATACCTAAGATGAATAAAGAATCCGTATAAGAAAAGGATTTTGAAACATTAATGAATCCTCGCCACACTTGGGAATTATGTTACAACCCATTAAAGATTCTTATGGAACTAGAAAATTCCCAAAACAATCTCCCACATCCTCACAGGAAAAGGATCCTTACCAAATAGGAAGTCCACAAGTCAAAAGGAAGTAAATAAAAAAATTTGCACATCTTGTTCTAACCTATATTTCCTGAACTCCGATTCACTTTATAGTTTAGCCCAACATAGACACATACCTCAAGAATCTTCTAGTAAAGTTTCAACTCGATCCAATTATTTAATTTGGAGATATGTTCAATAGCGTAAAACTAGACGGTAGAAAATTTTACATCAAAATCCAAATCTGACCTTGTTTGGATTATATCATAACGTGGGTCTGACAAACATGCCAGACCCAAGACACTTGGACTTGTGTTGCAATGTCGTGGTCACACAAATTAATTGTCCTAGTTTAAACAAACAAAGAAATATAGAGCAAGCAAGTGGTTGATCCCATGAGAAAGATTTAGTTTAGGTCTTTAAGGTAGATGATTCAGAGTGGGGAGTTTTGAGGTCTATATACTATGGTAAACAGAATAAAACAATCAAGATATATTAAATAAATCTAAAACTTATCAAGAGAAAACCTTGGTATCAAATCAACATCCACCTACGGAAATCAAAACTAATCACGGAAATGATACATCAATTTATATTTTGAATATCTATCTTTCCTTAATATTAATCAGTTAATTAATTTGCAGTGTAACGAACCCTAACCATTAAACAACCATAGTGTCCACACTAGTAATTTAATTCAATGGCAGCCTTAAGAACTAAATATGTTGATAAATCTAGACAACATAAATGTCTGCAGTCTATGTTCAATTTAATTGAACGTTTTCCCTAAGAATAACAACATAGATTTGCCATGATTATTAAACCTAGTAACTTCACAAGTTTAATTTATCACAACTCTGATTTTGATAGCAAACTTAGTAGTAGATTGATTTAGAATAATAATTTAGAGTCCGCTCTAACAATCAAACTAAACAATCATAGGAAATAAGCATAGGAAGACATTCATATTCATCATATAAACTGAAAAGAAAATATAGAATAGATCTCACCGTTTTTGAAATTAGAAGGTTTATGTATCCTTTCAACCAAGAAAAATAACTTAGTCTTTCATGTCTATTAAAAAACTAATGAATAGAATAGATGAGAGCACAATTTCGGGTATAGGAGAAAAGGGTTAAGTTTTTCTTCTTCTTTCTAACCTCCCTTTATGTTAGCTTTCTAATGCCATTAGAATCACTTCATTTCGACCTCTACAACTCAAGATCTGTATAAAACATTGATCAGAGGTTAAATTTATTAATATTTGACGCGGTGATTAGTACTTAAAAGTGCATTTTTATCAAGGTTTTATATCATTATTTTGCACTTTAAGTATCAATAACTCCTTAACTAGAGCATGTTTTATAATAATATGTTAATAATATAAGATACCTTTAATTTATGGTAAATGTTCATTTTAAATGCAGGCCTATCACATAAATCAAAGGATTGATTGATGAGTTTAACTACTGAAATTAAGAAGACAAAGAGAGGGCTAAACTTAGAAAAGAGATGTTGGTTCAGTCCAAACTGGAACATCATTCGGTTATTGGATCATAACTGGAGCTGTAGAACTTGAATTTAGGACTGGTTTATATGTATGGAAAGCTAAGACATAGGCCTAAAGCTTTCATGAAGAGTCCAAGATTTAAAAGTTTCATTTACGAGTTCAAATGGTAGCAACAACAGAGAAGTCAAAATCTGTCATGTAGCCCAGACACTGTTCATTGTTCAGCTCATATCTCGAGTTCTAGAAGTCCAAATGTGTCAATTATTGTTTTGTTGGAAAGTTGAGATAATTTTTTAGAACTTTCATGAAGACTATCTGTTCAAATTCTGATGTCAGCAATGACATTTTCTGCAGACAAGAAGATAAGGATTGTTACCAAGTCAAAAGGTGGCCACTGACTCAACAATTAGCCATCAAATCAATAGTTCTGAATTTTAACCTATAAAAGGAGGCATTTGCCATGCATTTGGGCATCTTGATTTTCAAATCAAGATCATGTTCTTGCTCTCTCTCTTCATATTTATGTAATGCTTAAATTTTGCTTTCATTAATCTCTTGTTTATGCTTTTCATTTCCTTTATTATACTTATATAATCATGTTCTCCTCTTGTTTATCTATGTTTCTCTTATTCATAATATTCAGCTAAGTTTATTATATCAATGTGAAAAGGTTACACTAATGGTGTAAGAATAAGTATAGTATAAACTCAACATGGACTTTAATGTTTGAAACTAACATGTTTTAGATTTATTATCTTACTCTTAATACCTTGCTTGTTAAATGGTTAATCTAGATTTGTGTTGAATAACCCTTGGTACAACAAATACTTGACACTTTAATAGCCCAACTGTATGGTATAACTGACACCTGTGCTATGAAAGAAACTTGATTTGTTGTTAACATAAGTTATCACCATGAATACCTGATAATATTTACAAGTATTGGCATTACTCGAATAAGATAATTAATGTAATCATGTTAACAATTTATAATCCGAGTGGAACCTCCTTTGTGTGTGGTTTCCAGTTAAGTAATAAAAAGAGTTTATACTATACTTATTCGAAATACCATTAGTGGATCCTCTAACTTTGACAATTATTTTATCTTTGTTTAAATCCTTACATCATTATCACATCTCAAAGCTCTCTTCAAATCTTTTCTTTTATTTATAATTCTATATAGTTCACCTCCCTGTGGTTCGACCCCGGTCTTGCCAGGTTATTTATTACTTCAACACTCCTGCACTTGAGATAACATATCAACTCTTTGATCATGTCAAGTTTTTGGCGCCGTTGCCGGGGAAGGTAAATTCCTGTATAAATTATAATATTTATTTTATTTTCTCTTTTCACTTTTCTTTTTATCTAACTTTTGTTTGTTTTGTTTTGTTTTATTTCTTTTCTTTTCTTCCTTTTATTCTCTTCCTACACCTGCATGAAAGTTTGATCACTTACATTAAGTGGTGGGTATCCTCATCATTTTTAGAAAATATGGCCGAAGAAGATAACCAGTCGCTTCATAATGAGAATAATCGAGTTAGAACACTAAGAGACCACATGAATCCTACAAGAACAAGTGCACCATCATGCATAGTTTTTCCTCCTGATGTAGCTTACTTTAATTTTAAGTCAGGCACTATTCAACTTTTACATACTTTTCATGGCATAGATCTAGAAAATTCATATTTGCATTTGAGAGAATTTGAAGAATTTGTAACACCTATAATGACTTAAATTGTAGCATGAACACCATCACATTAAAGCTTTTTTCTTTTTTTATTAAAAGATAAAGCTAAAACATGGCTACAAAATCTTAGGTCAGGATACATTCGTGTTTGGGATGAAATGTAACAACAATTTTTAAAGAAATTTTTTCCGTCGCATAGAACAAACTCTTTCAAAAGACAAATCACCATTTTCATTCAAAAACCAGGAGAAACATTTTACCAATGTTGGGATAGGTATCGAGACTTGCTTAATACTTACCCTCATCATGGTTTTAAAACATGGAGATTGGTTTCATATTTTTATGAAAGGGTCAACACCTAAAGATAAACAAATGGTGGAATTGATGTGCAATGGAACTTTTGAAGATAATGATGAAACAATGGAGTGCCTAGACTTGCTAGCTGAAAATGCTCAAAATTGAGACACTATAGGTATTTGTGAGGAATAATTGAAGATGTGTTAGTACAAGTTGATAAATTCATTTATCCTGTGGATTTTATTGTATTGGATACACAACCTGTTGAAGCATGTAATTTAATTCCTGTTATTTTAGGACGACCATTTCTTGCAACTTCTAATGCATTGATTAATTGTAGGAATGGACTGATGAAGTTATCATTTGGAAACATGACATTGGAGATGACTATTTTCAACATTTGCAAGCAACTTAGAGATGATAATGATTTGCAGGAAGTGGACTTTATTGAAAAATTAGTTCGTGATCAATTTCAAACCACTTCCAGTGAAACTTAGATTGATGAATCTGATGATTTGCAAATGGTCTATTTTCAAGAAGAATCAAAGGCAAGTAATTGGAGACCACAAATTAAAGAATTGCCACCACGATCAATTGAGTTCGTACCTTCAAGTATTTAACCACCAAAATCTGATTTGAAGCCATTACCATTCAATCTCAAATACTCATTTTTTAGAGAAATGAAACTTTTCCAGTAATAATCTCTTCCAAACTTAATGCACATCAAGAAAGTAAGTTATTACAAACTTTGAAAATGCACAAAAATGCATTAGAATGGACCATAACTAACATAAAAGGAATTAGTCCTTTGATTTGCACACACATAATTTATTTAGAGGAAAATGCTAAACCCTCTAGAGAAATGCAACGAAGGCTTAATCCTAATATGAAAGAAGTAGTGAAAAATGAAGTCATTAAGCTTCTAGATAATGGAATCATTTATCCTATTTCTAACAGCAAATGGGTAAGTCCTACCTAAGTTGTACCTAAAAAGTCTGGAGTTACTGTGATAACAAATAAGAAAAATGAGTTAATTCCAACTAGAATTATTATTGGTTGGCGCATGTGTATTGGCTATAGGAAATTTAATTCAATGACTAGAAAAGATCATTTTCCTTTACCTTTCATGGATCAAATCTTAGAAAGAGTTGCAGATCATGAATTTTATTGTTTTCTAAATGGTTATTCAGGTTATAACCAAATTGAAATTGCATTGGAAGATCAAGAGAAGACTACTTTCATATGCCCATTTGGTACTTTTGCATATCGAAGGATGCTTTTTGGATTATGTAATGCACCAACCACATTTCAAATATGCATGCTTAGCATATTCAGTGATATGGTTGAATATTTTCTTGAGATTTTTATGGATGATTTTTCTGTTTTTAGTGATTCATTTGATGATTGTTTAACTAACTTGAAAAAAGTTTTGAACAGGTATGAAGAGAAGAATCTTGTGCTGAATTGGGAAAATGTCATTTTATGGTAACAAACGGCATTGTACTTGGTCACATTGTTTCATCAACAGGAATTGAGGTTGACAAATCTAAAATCGAGTTAATTGCCAACTTACCAACACCAAAATAAGTTAAAGATGTTAGATCATTTTTAGGACATGCTGGTTTTTATAGAAGGTTCATCAAAGATTTTAGTGTAATATCTAAGTCGTTGAGTAACCTTCTAAGTCGTTGAGTAACCTTCTAACAAAGGATAATATTTTCGAATGGATTAAACATTGTGAAGAAGCCTTTGTTTAACTTAAAAACTTGCTTACTTCTGCTCATGTGATTCAACCTCCTGATTGGTCATTACCTTTTGAAATAATGTGTGATGCTAGTGATTATGTCATGGGTGCTATCTTGGGACAAAGAAAAGATAAGAAATCTTATGTGATTTACCATGCAAGTAAAACTTTAAATAGTGCTCAAATGAATTACATTACCACTGAAAAAGAATTACTTGTAGTAGTATTTGCATGTGAAAATTCAGGTCTTATCTTATTGGCTCACCTGTTGTTGTTTTTAGTGATCATGCAGCATTGAAATATCTTCTTTCTAAAAAGGATTCTAAGGCTAGATTGGTGCAGTGAATTTTGTTACTTCAAGAATTTGATATCACAATTAAGGATAAAAAAGGCACCGAAAATGTTGTTGTTGATCATTTGTCAAGATTGACAATAGATTCCATATCTGACATCACACAAATCAATGATTACTTTCCTGACAAATCTTTACTTTCTGTCTCTACAATGCCTTGGTTTGCTAATATTGTTAACTTTCTTGTTTCAGGACATTTACCAGCTCATTGGAGTACCCAAGACAAAAGAAAGTTCTTGAACGAAGTGAAGAACTTTTATTGGGATGACCCTTATTTATTCAAATATTGTCCTGATCAAATATTTC
>Ga0325411_1003903_pt1 | contig 16765 bp, 2 predicted proteins | sample PopdelMetagenome_13_FD_206181 | JGI IMG/M metagenome (GOLD analysis project Ga0325411, IMG submission 206181) | Populus deltoides microbial communities from Bellville, Georgia, United States - Xylem-PdIQD-R4 | ecosystem: Host-associated > Plants > Phyllosphere > Stem > Wood/Secondary xylem...
AGCTAGACATTATGAAGAAGAAAAACATAAATAAACAATATAAGAACATAAACATGATATAAGTTAACTAAGTATAGTAAAGGAAATGAAAAGCATGAACAAGAGATTAATGAAAATAAAACTTAGCATTACAACAATAAAGAGAGAGCAAGAATATGATTTTGATCTTAGAACCTAGATTTCTAAATGAATGGCAAATGCCTCCTTTTATAGGCTAAAATTTAGAACTATTCATTTGGTAATTGATTATTGATGTAGTGGCCAACTATTGATTTAGTGGACTTGGTGGACAGCAGCACTCAAGCACTTTGGTTGGATGAAATGACATTGATCCATTCAGAATTTGGCAAAGTGTTCTTCATCAAAGTTGTTGGCAATCATCTTATCTTTTCACCCATACAATTTCAGAGCATTTAGAGCACTAGAGCTCGAGATATGACTAAAATACTAAGTAGTGCTGTTGATGAACGTGGTGGATAGACCTTAAGCTCTTGTCTGGACGAAATGTCATTGTTACCATCCGAATTGGAGAAAATCTTCTTCATGAAAGTTGTTGGAAATTGTCTTTTCCTTCCACCCACCAAATTTCATGTCATTTGGCCTTCTAGAACTCCAGATATGGGTAAAATTATAAGCAGTGTTTGGGCTGGATTACAGGACAGATTCTGACTTCTCTTTTGTGGCCAAACTTTGAATTTGAAAACGGCAGATTTGGGTCTTACACTACTCATGAACATTGTAAGCCTATTTCTTAGCTTTCCATCCATATAAATTAAGCTAAAATCCAAGATCAACAGCTCCAGATATGACCCAATAACTAAACAGTGTTTCAATTTGAATTGAATCGGCATCTCCTTTCTAATCTTAGCCGTTTCTTTGTCCTTTCACTTTCAATAGTTAATCACATCAATCAATCCTTTGAATTGTGAGATATGCCTGCATTTAAAATGAACATTTATCATAAATTAAAGCTATCTTATATTATCAGATCTATTATTATAAAACATACTCTACTTAAGGAGTTATTAATAATTCAAGTGCAAAATGATGATATAAAACCTTGATAAAAATGCACTTTTAAGCACTAAACATGTAGCCTCATGTCTTACCTTTCCAATGCCATAAATTTCGCTTGAATCGGAGTTCTATAACTCCAGATATAGTTAAAAATCTGAGGAGAGGTCAGACAGTAACAGTTGGACAGTAACAGTTCAAGTGTTTGTTAATGAGTGATTTTGAATATCTTAGAGGTAGAACTTGGTTCTTTTCAAAACATAGAACTTGTAGCCTCATGTCTTACCTTTCTAACGCCATAAATGTGGCTTGAATCGGAGTTCTATAACTCCAGATATAGTTAAAAATATGAGAAGAGGTCAAACAGTAACAGTTCAAATATGGACAGTAACAGTCCAAGTGTTTGTTAATGAGTGATTTTGAATATCTTCTAAGCAGAACTGGATTTTGCGGAAACACAGAACTTGTAGCCTCATGTCTTACCTTTCCAACGCCGCAAATTTTGCTTGAATCAGATTTCTATAACTCCAGATATAGTTAAAAATCTGAGGAGAGGTCAGACAGTAACAGTTCAAAAACGAGACAGTAACAGTTCAAGTGCTTGTTAATGAGCTATTTTGACTATCTTAGAGGCAGAAATCGTTTCTTCTCAAAATATAGAACTTGTAGCCTCATGTCTTACCATTCCAACGCCGTAAATTTTGCTTCAATCGGAGTTCTATAACTCCAGATATAGTTAAAAATCTGAGGAGAGGTCAGACAGTAACAGTTCAAAAACGAGACAGTAAGAGTTGGACAGTAACAGTTCAAGTGTTTGTTAATGAGAGATTTGACTATCTTAGAGGTAGAACGCAGTTCTTCTCAAAACATAGAACTTGTAGCCTCATGTCTTACCTTTCCAACACCGTAAATTTCGCTTGAATCGGAGTTCTATAACTCCAGATATAGTTAAAAATCTGAGGAGAGGTCAGACAGTAACAGTTCAAAAACGAGACAGTTACAGTTGGACAGTAACAGTCCAAGTGTTTGTTAATAAGCGATTTTGACTATCTTAGAGGCAGAACTGGGTTCTTCTCAAAACATTAAACTTGCAGCCTCGTGTCTTACCTTTCCAACGCCATATATTTCGCTTGAATCGGAGTTCTATAACTCCAGATATAGTTAAAAATCTGAGGAGAGGTTAGACAGTAACAGTTCAAAAACGAGACAGTAACAGTTCAAGTGTTTGTTAATGAGTGATTTTGACTATCTTAGAGGTAGAACTCCGTTCTTCTTAAAACATAGAACTTGTAGCCTCATGTCTTACCTTTCCAACGCCGTAAATTTCGCTTGAATTGGAGTTCTATAACTCCAGATATAGTTAAAAATCTGAGGAGAGGTCAGACAGTAACAGTTCAAAAACGAGACAGTGACAGTTGGACAGTAACAGTCCAAGTGTTTGTTAATGAGCAATTTTGACTATCTTAGAGGCAGAACTGGGTTCTTCTCAAAACATTGAACTTGTAGCCTCGTGTCTTACCTTTCCAACGCTGGAATGTTCGCTTGAATCGGAGTTCTATAACTCCAGATATAGTTAAAAATCTAAGGAGAGGTCAGACAGTAACAGTTCAAAAATGAGACAGTAACAGTCCAAGTGTTTGTTAATGAGCGATTTTGACTATCTTAGAGGCAGAACTGGTTCTTCTCAAAACATAGAACTTGTAGCCTCATATCTTACCATTCCAGCGCCATAAATTTTGCTTGAATCAGAGTTCTATAACTCCAGATATAGTTAAAAATCTGACTAGAGGTTAGACAGTGATAGTTAAAAAACGAGACAGTAACAGTTGGACAGTAACAATCCAAGTGTTTGTTAATGAGCAATTATGACTATCGTAGAGGCAGAACTGGGTACTTCTCAAAACATAGAACTTGTAGCCTTATGTCTTCCCTTTCGAATGCCATAAATGTTGCTTGAATTGGAGTTCTATAACTCCAGATATAGTTAAAAATCTAAGGAGAGGTCAGACAGTAACAGTTGGACAGTAATAGTCCAAGTGTTTTTTAATAAGCGATTTTAACTATTTTAGAGGCAGAACTGGGTTCTTTCAAATATTAAATTTGTAACCTCAAGTCTTACCTTTCCAACGCCATAAATTTCGCTTGAATCGGAGTTCTATAACTCCAGATATAGTTAAAAATCTGAGGACAGGTCAGACAGTAACAGTTCAAAAACGAGACAGTAACAGTTGGACAGTAACAGTCCAAGTGTTTGTTAATGAGCAATTTTGACTATCTTATAGGTAGAACTGCGTTCTTCTCAAAACATAGAACTTGTAGCCTCAAGTCTTACCTTTCCAACGCCATAAATTTCGCTTGAATCGGAGTGCTATAACTCCAGATATAGTTAAAAATCTGACAAGAGGTCAGACAGTGACAGTTCTAAAACGAGACAGTAACAGTTGGACAGTAACAGTCCAAGTGTTTGTTAATGAGAGATTTTGACTATTTTAGAGGCAGAACTCGGTTCTTCTCAAAACATAGAACTTGTAGCCTCATATCTTACCATTCCAGCGCCATAAATTTTGCTTGAATGAGAGTTCTATAACTCCAGATATAGTTAAAAATCTGACGAGAGGTCAGACAGTAACAGTTCAAAAACGAGACAGTAACAGTTGGACAGTAACAGTCCAAGTGTTTGTTAATGAGCGATTTTGACTATCTTATAGGTAGAACTGAGTTCTTCTCAAACATTGAACTTGTAGCCTCAAGTCTTACCTTTCCAACGCCATAAATTTCGCTTGAATCGGAGTGCTATAACTCCAAATATAGTTAAAAATCTGAGGAGAAGTCAAACAGTAATAGTTCAAAAAGGACAGTAACAGGTGGACAGTAACAGTCCAAGTGTTTGTTAATGAGCGATTTTGACTATCTTAGAGGCAGAACTGGGTTCTTCTTAAAACATAGTCTTGTAGCCTCATATCATACATTTTCAACGACATAAATTTCGGTTGAATCAGAGACCTATAACTCCAGATATAGTTAAAAATCTGACAAGAGGTCAGACAGTGACAGTTCAAAAACGAGACAGTAACAGTTGGACAGTAACAGTCCAAGTGTTTGTTAATGAGCGATTTTGGCTATCTTAGAGGCAGAACTAGGTTCTTCTCAAAACATAGAACTTGTAGCCACATATCATATCTTTTCAATGCCATAAATTTTGGTTGAATCAGAGACCTATAACTCCAGATATAGTTAAAAATCTGACAAGAGGTCAGACAGTGACAGTTCAAAAACGAGACAGTAACAGTTGGACAGTAACAGCCCAAGTGTTTGTTAATGAGAGATTTTGACTATCTTAGAGGTAGAACTCGGTTCTTCTCAAAACATAGAACTTGTAGCCTCATATCTTATCATTCCAGCGCCATAAATTTCACTTGAATCAGAGTTCTATAACTCCAGATATAGTTAAAAATCTAAGGAGAGGTCAGACAGTAACAGTTTAAAAAAGAGACAGTAACAGTTGGACAGTAACAGTACAAGTGTTTGTTAATAAACGACTTTGACTATCTTAAAGGCAGAACTGGGTTCTTATCAAAACATTGAACTTGTAGCCTCATGTATTACCTTTCTAACTCCATAAATTTGGCTTGAATTGGAGTTCTATAACTCCAGATATAGTTAAAATCTAAGGAGAGGTCAGACAGTAACAGTTGGATAGTAACAATCCAAGTGTTTGTTAATGAGCGATTTTGACTATCTTAGATGCAGAACTGGGTTCTTCTCAAAACATAGAACATGTAGCCTCATATCTTACCTTTCGAATGCTATAAATTTTGCTTGAATCGGAGTTCTATAACTCCAGATATAGTTAAACATCTGACGAGAGGTCAGACAGTAACAGTTCAAAAACGAGACAGTAACAGTTGGACAGTAAGAGTCCAAGTGTTTGTTAATGAGCGATTTTGACTATCTTAGAGGCAGAACTGGGTTCTTCTCAAAACATTGAACTTGTAGCCTCGTGTCTTACCTTTCCAACGCCGTAATGTTTGCTTGAATTGGAGTTCTATAACTCCAGATATAGTTAAAAATCTGAGGAGAGGTCAGACAGTAATAGTTCAAAAACGAGACTGTAACAGTTCGACAGTAACAGTCCAAGTGTTTGTTAATGAGCGATTTTGACTATCTTCGAGGCAGAACTCGGTTCTTCTCCAAACATAGAACTTGTAGCCTCATGTATTACCTTTCTAACTCCATAAATTTGGCTTGAATTGGAGTTCTATAGCTCTAGATATAATTAAAAATCTAAGGAGAGGTCAGAGAGTAACTGTTAGACACTAACAATACAAGTGTTTGTTAATGAGCGATTTCGACTATCTTAGATGCAGAACTGGGTTCTTCTCAAAACATAGAACTTGTAGCCTCATATCTTACCTTTCTAATGCTATAAATTTTGCTTGAATCGGAGTTCTATAACTCCAGATATAGTTAAACATCTGATGAGAGGTCAGACAGTAACAGTTCAAAAACGAGACAGTAACAGTTGGACAGTAAGAGTCCAAGTGTTTGTTAATGAGCGATTTTGACTATCTTAGAGGCAGAACTGGGTTCTTCTCAAAACATTGAACTTGTAGCCTCGTGTCTTACCTTTCCAACGCCGTAATGTTCGCTTGAATCGAAGTTCTATAACTCTAGATATAGTTAAAAATCTGAGGAGAGGTCAGATAGTAATAGTTCAAAAACGAGACTGTAACAGTTGGACACTAACAGTCCAAGTGTTTGTTAATGAGTGATTTTGACTATCTTCGAGGCAGAACTGGGTTCTTCTCAAAACATAGAACCTGTAGCCCCATATCTTACCTTTCCAACGCCATAAATTTCGCTTGAATCCAAGTTCAATAACTCCAGATATAGTTAAAAATATAAGAAGAGGTCAGACAGTAAGTTCAGAAAGGGACAGTAACAGTTGGACAGTAACAGTCCAAGTGTTTGTTAATGAGTGATTTCACTATCTTAGAAGCAGAACTGGGTTCTTCTCAAATATAAAACTTGTAGCTTCATGTCTTACCTTTACAACACCGTAAATTTGGCTTGAATCGGAGTTCTATAACTCAGATATAGTTAAAAATCTGAGGAGAGGTCAGACAGTAACAGTTCAAAAACGAGACAGTAACAGTTGGACAGTAATAGTCCAGGTGTTTGTTAATGAGCGATTTTGACTATCTTAGAGGCAGAACTGGGTTCTTCTTAAAACATTAAACTTGTAGCCTCCTGTCTTACCTTTCCAACGCCGCAACTTTTGCTTGAATCGGACTTCTATAACTCCAGATATAGTTAAAAATCTGAGTAGAGGTGAGACAGTAACAGTTCAAAAATGAACAGTAACAGTGCAACAGTAACAGTCGAAGTGTTTGTTAATAAACGATTTTGACTATCTTAGAGGCAGAACTGGGTTCTTCTCAAAACATTGAACTTGTTGCCTCATGTATTACCTTTCCAACTCCATAAATGTGGCTTGAATTGGAGTTCTATAACTCCAGATATAGTTAAAAATTTAAGGAGAGGTGAGACAGTAACAGTCCAAGTGTTTGTTAATAAGCGATTTTGACTATCTTAGAGGCAGAACTGGGTTCTTCTCAAAACATAGAACTTGTAGCCTCATGTCTTACATTTCCAACGCCATAAATTTCACTTGAATCGAAGTTCGATTACTCCACATATAATTAAAAATCTGATGGGAGGTCAGAGAGTAACAGTTCAAAAACGAGACAGTAACAGTTGGACAGTAACAGTCTAGGTATTTGTTAATGACTGGTTTTGACTATCTTAGAGGCAAAAGTGGGTTCTTCTCAAAACATTGAACTTGTAGCCTCCTATCTTAGCTTTCCAACGCCGCAACTTTCGCTTGAATCGAAGTTCTATAACTCCAGATATAGTTAAAAATCTGAGTAGAGGTCAGAGAGTAACAGTTCAAAAATGGACAGTAACAGTGGAACAGTAACAGTCCAAGTGTTTGTTAATAAACGATTTTGACTATCTTAGATGCAGAACTGGGTTCTTCTCAAAAAATTGAACTTGTTGCCTCATGTATTACCATTCCAACTCCATAAATGTGGCTTGAATTGGAGTTCTATAACTCCAGATATAGTTAAAAATTTGATTAGAGGTGAGACAGTAACAGTCCAAGTGTTTGTTAATAAGCGATTTTGACTATCTTAGAGGCAGAACTGGGTTCTTCTCAAGCATTGAACTTGTAGCCTCAAGTCTTACCTTTCCAACGCCATAAATTTCACTTGAATCGGAGTTCTATATCCCCAGATATAGTTAAAAATCTGAGTAGAGGTCAGACAGTAACAGTTCAAAAACGAGACTGTAACAGTTGGACAGTAACAGTCCACGTGTTTGTTAATGAGCGATTTTGACTATCTTCGAGGCAGAACTGAGTTCTTCTCAAAACATAGAACCTGTAGCCCCATATCTTACCTTTCCAACGCCATAAATTTCGTTTGAATCCCGAGTTCTATAACTCCAGATATAGTTAAAAGTATGAGAAGAGGTCAGACAGTAACACTTCAAAAAGGGACAGTAACAGTTGGACAATAAGAGTCTAAGTGTTTGTTAATGAGCGATTTCGCTATCTTAGACGCAGAACTAGGTTCTTCTCAAATATAGAACTTGTAGCTTCATGTCTTACCTTTCCAACACCGTAAATTTGGCTTGAATCGGAGTTTTATAACTCCAGATATAGTTAAAAATCTGAGTAGAGGTCAGACAGTAACAGTTCAAAAATGGACAGTAACAGTGGAACAGTAACAGTCAACGTGTTTGTTAATAAACGATTTTGACTATTTTAGAGGCAGAACTGGGTTCTTCTCAAAACATTGAACTTGTTGCCTCATGTATTACCTTTCCAACTCCATAAATGTGGCTTGAATTGGAGTTCTATAACTCCAGATATAGTTAAAAATTTAAGGAGAGGTGAGACAGTAACAGTCCAAGTGTTTGTTAATAAGCGATTTTGACTATCTTAGAGGCAGAACTGGGTTCTTCTCAAAACATAGAACTTGTAGCCTCATGTCTTACCTTTCCAACGCCACAAATTTCACTTGAATCGAAGTTTGATTACTCCACATATAATTAAAAATCTGATGAGAGGCAGACAGTAACAGTTCAAAAACGAGACAGTAACAGTTGGACAGTAACAGTCTAGGTGTTTGTTAATGAGTGGTTTTGACTATCTTAGAGGCAGAACTGGGTTCTTCTCAAAACATTGAACTTGTAGCCTCCTATCTTAGCTTTCCAAGGCCGCAACTTTCGCTTGTATCGGAGTTCTATAACTCCAGATATAGTTAAAAATCTGAGTTGAGGTTAGACAGTAACAGTTCAAAAATGGACAATAACAGTGGAACAGTAGCAGTCAAAGTGTTTGTTAATAATCGATTTTGACTATCTTAGATGCAGAACTGGGTTCTTCTCAAAACATTGAACTTGTTGCCTCATGTATTACCTTTCCAACTCCATAAATGTGGCTTGAATTGGAGTTCTATAACTCCAGATATAGTTAAAAATTTGAGTAGAGGTGAGACAGTAACAGTCCAAGTGTTTGTTAATAAGCGATTTTGACTATCTTAGATGCAGAACTGGGTTCTTCTCAAAACATTGAACTTGTTGCCTCATGTATTACCTTTCCAACTCCTTAAATGTGGCTTGAATTGGAGTTCTATAACTCCAGATATAGTTAAAAATTTAAGGAGAGGTGAGACAGTAACAGTCCAAGTGTTTGTTAATAAGCGATTTTGACTATCTTAGAGGCAGAACTGGGTTCTTCTCAAAACATAGAACTTGTAGCCTCATGTCTTACATTTCCAACGCCATAAATTTCACTTGAATCGAAGTTCGATTACTCCACATATAATTAAAAATCTGATGAGAGGTCAGACAGTAACAGTTCAAAAACGAGACAGTAACAGTTGGACAGTAACAGTCTAGGTGTTTGTTAATGAGTTGTTTTGACTATCTTAGAGGCAGAACTGGGTTCTTCTCAAAACATTGAACTTGTTGCCTCATGTATTACCTTTTCAACTCCATAAATGTGGCTTGAATTGGAGTTCTATAACTCCAGATATAGTTAAAAATTTAAGGAGAGGTGAGACAGTAACAGTCCAAGTGTTTGTTAATAAGCGATTTTGACTATCTTAGAGGCAGAACTGGGTTCTTCTCAAAACATAGAACTTGTAGCCTCATGTCTTACATTTCCAACGCCATAAATTTCACTTGAATCGAAGTTCGATTACTCCACATATAATTAAAAATCTGATGAGAGGTCAGAGAGTAACAGTTCAAAAACGAGACAGTAACAGTTGGACAGTAACAGTCTAGGTATTTGTTAATGACTGGTTTTCACTATCTTAGAGGCAGAACTGGGTTCTTCTCAAAACATTGAACTTGTAGCCTCCTATCTTAGCTTTCCAACGCCGCAACTTTTGTTTGAATCGAAGTTCTATAACTCCAGATATAGTTAAAAATCTGAGTAGAGGTCAGAGAGTAACAGTTCAAAAATGGACAGTAACAGTGGAACAGTAACAGTCCAAGTGTTTGTTAATAAACGATTTTGACTATCTTAGATGCAGAACTGGGTTCTTCTCAAAACATTGAATTTGTTGCCTCATGTATTACCATTCCAACTCCATAAATGTGGCTTGAATTGGAGTTCTATAACTCCAGATATAGTTAAAAATTTGATTAGAGGTGAGAGAGTAACAGTCCAAGTGTTTGTTAATAAGCGATTTTGACTATCTTAGAAGCAGAACTGGGTTCTTCTCAAAACATAGAACTTGTAGCCTCATGTCTTACATTTCCAACGCCATAAATTTCACTTGAATCGAAGTTCGATTACTCCACATATGATTAAAAATCTGATGAGAGGTTAGACAGTAACAGTTCAAAAACGAGACAGTAACTGTTGGACAGTAACAGTCTAGGTGTTTGTTAATTAGTGGTTTTGACTATCTTAGAGGCAGAACTGGGTTCTTCTCAAAACATTGAACTTGTTGCCTCATGTATTACCTTTCCAACTCCATAAATGTGGCTTGAATTGGAGTTCTATAACTCCAGATATAGTTAAAAATTTAAGGAGAGGTGAGATAGTAACCGTCCAAGTGTTTGTTAATAAGCGATTTTGACTATCTTAGAGGCAGAACTGGGTTCTTCTCAACACATAGAACTTGTAGCCTCATGTCTTACATTTCCAACGCCACAAATTTCACTTGAATCGAAGTTCGATTACTCCACATATAATTAAAAATCTGAGGAGAGGTCAGAGAGTAACAGTTCAAAAACGAGACAGTAACATTTGGACAGTAACAGTCTAGGTGTTTGTTAATGAGTGGTTTTGACTATCTTAGAGGCAGAACTGGGTTCTTCTCAAAACATTAAACTTGTAGCCTCCTATCTTGGCTTTCCAACGCCGCAACTTTCGCTTGAATCGAAGTTCTATAACTCCAGATATAGTTAAAAATCTGAGTAGAGGTCAGAGAGTAACAGTTCAAAAATGGACAGTAACAGTGGAACAGTAACAGTCCAAGTGTTTGTTAATAAACGATATTGACTATCTTAGATGCAGAACTGGGTTCTTCTCAAAACATTGAACTTGTTGCCTCATGTATTATCTTTCCAACTCCATAAATGTGGCTTGAATTGGAGTTCTATAACTCCAGATATAGTTAAAAATTTGAGTAGAGGTGAGACAGTAACAGTCCAAGTGTTTGTTAATAAGCGATTTTGACTATCTTAGAGGCAGAACTGGGTTCTTCTCAAGCATTGAACTTGTAGCCTCAAGTTTTATCTTTCCGACGCCATAAATTTCACTTGAATCGGAGTTCTATATCCCCAGATATAGTTAAAAATCTGAGGAGAGGTCAGACAATAACAGTTCAAAAACGAGACTGTAACAGTTGGACAGTAACAATCCACGTGTTTGTTAATGAGCGATTTTGACTATCTTCGAGGCAGATCTGGGTTCTTCTCAAAACATAGAACCTGTAGCCCCATATCTTACCTTTCCAACGCCATAAATTTCGCTTGAATCCCGAGTTCTATAACTCCAGATATAGTTAAAAGTATGAGAAGAGGTCAGACAGTAACAATTCAAAAAGGGACAGTAACAGTTGGACAGTAAGAGTCCAAGTGCTTGTTAATGAGCGATTTCGCTATCTTAGACACAGAACTGGGTTCTTCTCAAATATAGAACTTGTAGCTTCATGTCTTACCTTTCCAACACCGTAAATTTGGCTTGAATCGGAGTTCTATAACTCCAGATATAGTTAAAAATCTGAGGAGAGGTCAGACAGTAACAGTTCAAAAAAAAAGACAGTAACAGTTGGGCAGTAACAGTCCAGGTGTTTATTAATGAGCAATTTTGACTATCTTAGAGGCAGAACTGGGTTCTTCTCAAAACATTGAATTTGTAGCCTCCTGTCTTACCTTTCCAACGCCGCAACTTTTGCTTGAATTGGAGTTCTATAACTCCAGATATAGTTAAAAATCTGAGTAGAGGTCAGACAGTAACAGTTCAAAAATGGACAGTAACAGTGGAACAGTAACAGTCAAAGTGTTTGTTAATAAACGATTTTGACTATCTTAGAGGCAGAACTGGGTTCTTCTCAAAACATTGAACTTGTTGCCTCATGTATTACCTTTCCAACTCCATAAATGTGGCTTGAATTGTAGTTCTATAACTCCAGATATAGTTAAAAATTTAAGGAGAGGTGAGACAGTAACAGTCCAAGTGTTTGTTAATAAGCGATTTTGACTATCTTAGAGGCAGAACTGGGTTCTTCTCAAAACATAGAACTTGTAGCCTCATGTCTTACCTTTCCAACGCCGTAACTTTCGCTTGAATCGAAGTTCTATAACTCCAGATATAGTTAAAAATCTGAGTAGAGGTCAGAGAGTAACAGTTCAAAAATGGACAGTAACAGTGGAACAGTAACAGTCCAAGTGTTTGTTAATAAACGATTTTGACTATCTTAGATGCAGAACTGGGTTCTTCTCAAAACATTGAACTTGTTGCCTCATGTATTAGCTTTCCAACTCCATAAATGTGGCTTGAATTGGAGTTCTATAACTCCAGATATAGTTAAAAATTTAAGGAGAGGTGAGATAGTAACAGTCGAAGTGTTTGTTAATAAGCGATTTTGACTATCTTAGAGGCAGAACTGGGTTCTTCTCAAAACATAGAACTTGTAGCCTCATGTCTTACCTTTCCAACGCCATAAATTTCACTTGAATTGAAGTTCGATTACTCCACATATAATTAAAAATCCGATGAGAGGTCAGACAGTAACAGTTCAAAAACGAGACAGTAACAGTTGGACAGTAACAGTCCAAGTGTTTGTTAATGAGCGATTTTGACTATCTTGGAGGAAGAACTGGGTTCTGCTCAAAACATAGAACCTGTAGCCCCATATCTTACCTTTCCAACGCCATAAATTTCACTTGAATCCGAGTTCTATAACTCCAGATATAGTTAAAAATATGAGTAGAGGTCAAACAGTAACAGTTCAAAAAGGGACAGTAACAGTTGGACAGTAACAGTCCAACTGTTTGTTAATGAGCGATTTCACGTTCTTAGACGCAGAAGTGGGTTCTTCTCAAATATAGAACTTGTAGATTCATGTCTTACCTTTCCAACACCGTAAATTTGGCTTGAATCGGAGTTCTATAACTCCAGATATAGTTAAAAATCTGAGGAGAGGTCAGACAGTAACAGTTCAAAAACGAGACAGTAACAGTTGGGCAGTAACAGTCCAAGTGTTTGTTAATGAGCGATTTTGACTATCTTAGAGGCAGAACTGGGTTCTTTTCAAAATATTGAACTTGTAGCCTCCTGTCTTACCTTTCCAATGCCTCAACTTTCGCTTGAATCGGACTTCTATAACTCCAGATATAGTTAAAAATCTCAGGAGAGGTCAGGCAGTAACAGTTCAAAAATGGACAGTAACAGTGGAACAGTAACAGTCCAAGTGTTTGTTAATAACCGATTTTGACTATCTTAGAGGCAGAACTGGGTTCTTCTCAAAACATTGAACTTGTTGCCTCATGTAATACCTTTCCAACTCCATAAATTTGGCTTGAATTGGAGTTCTATAACTCCAGATATAGTTAAAAATTTGAGGAGAGGTCAGACAGTAACAGTCCAAGTGTTTGTTAATAAGCGATTTTGACTATCTTAGAGGCAGAACTGGGTTCTTCTCAAAACATACAACTTGTAGCCTCATGTCTTACCTTTCCAATGCCAGAATCGAAGTTCGATTACTCCACATATAATTAAAAATCTGATGAGAGGTCAGACAGTAAGAGTTCAAAAAGGGACATTAACAGTTGGACAGTAAGAGTCCAAGTGTTTGTTAATGAGCGATTTCTCTATCTTAGACGCAGAACTGGGTTCTTCTCAAATATAGAACTTGTAGCCTCATGTCTTACCTTTCCAACGCCACAAATTTCACTTGAATCGAAGTTCGATTACTCCACATATAATTAAAAATCCGATGAGAGGTCAGACAGTAACAGTTCAAAAACGAGACTGTAACAGTTGGACAGTAACAGTCCAAGTGTTTGTTAATGAGCGATTTTGACTATCTTGGAGGAAGAACTGGGTTCTGCTCAAAACATAGAACCTGTAGCCCCATATCTTACCTTTCCAACGCCATAAATTTCACTTGAATCCGAGTTCTATAACTCCAGATATAGTTAAAAATATGAGTAGAGGTCAAACAGTAACAGTTCAAAAAGGGACAGTAACAGTTGGACAGTAACAGTCCAACTGTTTGTTAATGAGCGATTTCACGTTCTTAGACGCAGAAGTGGGTTCTTCTCAAATATAGAACTTGTAGATTCATGTCTTACCTTTCCAACACCGTAAATTTGGCTTGAATCGGAGTTCTATAACTCCAGATATAGTTAAAAATCTGAGGAGAGGTCAGACAGTAACAGTTCAAAAACGAGACAGTAACAGTTGGGCAGTAACAGTCCAAGTGTTTGTTAATGAGCGATTTTGACTATCTTAGAGGCAGAACTGGGTTCTTTTCAAAATATTGAACTTGTAGCCTCCTGTCTTACCTTTCCAATGCCTCAACTTTCGCTTGAATCGGACTTCTATAACTCCAGATATAGTTAAAAATCTCAGGAGAGGTCAGGCAGTAACAGTTCAAAAATGGACAGTAACAGTGGAACAGTAACAGTCCAAGTGTTTGTTAATAACCGATTTTGACTATCTTAGAGGCAGAACTGGGTTCTTCTCAAAACATTGAACTTGTTGCCTCATGTATTACCTTTCCAACTCCATAAATTTGGCTTGAATTGGAGTTCTATAACTCCAGATATAGTTAAAAATTTAAGGAGAGGTCAGACAGTAACAGTCCAAGTGTTTGTTAATAAGCGATTTTGACTATCTTAGAGGCAGAACTGGGTTCTTCTCAAAACATACAACTTGTAGCCTCATGTCTTACCTTTCCAATGCCAAAAATTTCACTTGAATCGAAGTTCGATTACTCCACATATAATTAAAAATCCGATGAGAGGTCAGACAGTAAGAGTTCAAAAAGGGACATTAACAGTTGGACAGTAAGAGTCCAAGTGTTTGTTAATGAGCGATTTCTCTATCTTAGACACAGAACTGGGTTCTTCTCAAATATAGAACTTGTAGCTTCATGTCTTACCTTTCCAACACCGTAAATTTGGCTTGAATCGGAGTTTTATAACTCCAGATATAGTTAAAAATCTGAGTAGAGGTCAGACAGTAACAGTTCAAAAACGAGACAGTAACAGTTGGGCAGTAACAGTCCAGGTGTTTGTTAATGAGCGCTTTTGATTATCTTAGAGGCAGAACTGGGTTCTTCTCAAAACATTGAACTTGTAGCCTCCTGTCTTACCTTTCCAACGCCGCAACTTTCGCTTGAATCGAACTTCTATAACTCCAGATATAGTTAAAAATCTCAGGAAAGGTCAGGCAGTAACAGTTCAAAAATGGACAATAACAGTGGAACAGTAACAGTCGAAGTGTTTGTTAATAACCGATTTTGACTATCTTAGAGGCAGAACTGGGTTCTTCTCAAAACATTGAACTTGTTGCCTCATGTATTACCTTTCCAACTCCATAAATGTGGCTTGAATTGGAGTTCTATAACTCCAGATATAGTTAAAAATTTGAGGAGAGGTGAGACAGTAACAGTCCAAGTGTTTGTTAATAAGCGATTTTGACTATCTTAGAGGCAGAACTGGGTTCTTCTCAAAACATACAACTTGTAGCCTCATGTCTTACCTTTCCAATGCCAGAATCGAAGTTCGATTACTCCACATATAATTAAAAATCTGATGAGAGGTCAGACAGTAACAGTTCAAAAAGGGACAGTAACAGTTGGACAGTAAGAGTCCAAGTGTTTGTTAATGAGTGATGTTGACTGTCTTCGAGGCAGAACTGGGTTCTTCTCAAAACATAGAACCTATAGCCCCATATCTTACCTTTCCAACGCCATAAATTTCGCTTGAATCCCGAGTTCTATAACTCCAGATATAGTTAAAAATATGAGAAGAGGTCAGACAGTAACAGTTTAAAAAGAGACAGTAACAGTTGGACAGTAACAGTCCAAGTGTTTGTTAATGAGTGATTTCGCTATCTTAGACGCAGAACTGGGTTCTTCTCAAATATAGAACTTGTAGCTTCATGTTTTACCTTTCCAACACCGTAAATTTGGCTTGAATCGGAGTTTTATAACTCCAGATATAGTTAAAAATCTGAGGAGAGGTCAGACAGTAACAGTTGGACAGTAACAGTCCAGGTATTTGTTAATGAGCGATTTTGACTATCTTAGAGACAGAACTGGGTTCTTCTCAAAACATAGAACTTGTAGCCTCATGTCTTACCTTTCCAACCTCATAAATTTTGCTTGAATCGGAGTTCTATAACTCCAGATATAGTTAAAAATCTCAGGAGAGGTCAGACAGTAATAGTTCAAAAACGAAACAGTAACAGTTGGACAGTAACAGTCCATGTGTTTGTTAATGAGCAATTTTGACTATCTTAGAGGCAGAACTGGGTTCTTCTCAAAACATAAAACTTGTAGTCTCATGTCTTACCTTTCCAACGCTAAAACTATGGCTTGAATCGGAGTTCTATAACTCCAGATATAGTTAAAAATCTGAAGAGAAGTCAGTCAGTAACAGTTCAAAAACGGACAGTAACAGTTGGACAGTAACAGTGCAAGTGTTTGTTAATGAGCAATTTTGACTATCTTAGAGGCAGAAGTGGGTTCTTCTCAAAATATAGAACTTGTATTCTCATGTCTTACCTTTCCAACGCCATAAATTTCGCTTCAATCAGAGTTTTATAACTCCAGATATAGTTAACAATCTAAAGAGAGGTCAGACAGTAACAGTTAAAAAATGAACAGTAACAGTTGAACAGTAACAGTCTAAGTGCTTGTTCATGAGCGATTTTGGCTATCTTAGAGGCAGAACTGGGTTCTTCTCAATATATAGAACTTGTAGCCTCATGTCTTACCTTTCCAAAGCCATAAATTTTGCTTGAATCGGAGTTCTATAACTCCAAATATAGTTAAAAATCTAAGGAGAGGTGAGACAGTAACTGTTCAAAAACGAGACAGTAACAGTTGAACAGTGATATTCCAAAAATAAAGAAAGGAATGATAACTAGGATTGGACAAAGAACGACAGTAATAATGAGTGAAATGAGAAAAACATAAAGTACTAAGAA
>Ga0325411_1003904_pt1 | contig 16762 bp, 10 predicted proteins | sample PopdelMetagenome_13_FD_206181 | JGI IMG/M metagenome (GOLD analysis project Ga0325411, IMG submission 206181) | Populus deltoides microbial communities from Bellville, Georgia, United States - Xylem-PdIQD-R4 | ecosystem: Host-associated > Plants > Phyllosphere > Stem > Wood/Secondary xylem...
AATTTTCTTTTTCTTTTCTTCTCTTATTACTTCTTTCTTCCCCTGCCTTCCCCCTCCTCTTAACATCATTCCTAACTCAGGTCACCTGATCTTTTTCTTAATCATATAAAATAATAATAAAAAAAACATTTCTCCTTTCATCGTGATATATAGACCTCTCTTTCTCTCTCTCCATCATTGATTCTCTCTCTAGCCATCCACTTGCGGCAGCCATTGGTCTCTTACCACCATTATTACTATCGCCGCTGCCACCCACAAATGCCTTATTTTTTAATATGTACTAAAACTCTTATTTATATCTTATAAATGATCATATATTCTTTTCTCATATATTAGGTGATTTTTTTTTAATATATGAGGGTTGGAGAGCTACGGTCGTGGTTCGTGATGCTACTAACAATACTGTGTAGTGCTTTCAATACTTACTTTTCATCGTGTTGTTCTTCACTTGACAAGGTTAGGGAGGCTCAACATTTGAAAAATGCAATAGAAGAGGATGAGGTTGTTTATCATATATACACGACAATAACATGCTAGTGGTTTTGGTGGTACAGACCCATCGATGAGTTAATTTGTTGGATGTAGTTATGTTGTTTAATTTATAATTGAATTGATATTTTTTTATTGTAACAAATTGTTTTGGTGTTGCAATTAAAGTTTTTTTAACTATGAAACTACTTACTATGAAAATAGGTTAATTTTTTTAAATGGTTGTGTTGAATTTGTTGTGATCAACAACTTGTTGGCGTGCGTATGCTACATGCACATCTTAATAGGTCATGTATGGAGCACATACACAACTAGTGTTTTTATGTTAGAGTGAAAAATATTTTCTCAACTGTGCTTTTGAAAAATATTTTGGCCTATTATGCTAATGTGAAAAAAAAAGCTCAATAAAAGATGAGATGAAAAGGGTTGAAGGCAAGGCATGTCTATATCATATAATTATAGGCACAAAACTAGCTCCATCAAGAATTGATGGGATTAGCCTTTAACTTTTTTTGGTGATATATAGAGGATAATAGATCATTGGCCATCACTACGTTGTAGGTTGAATAAAAACATTAACATAAAAAATAATATCTAGACATTGGTAATGTTTTTTTAGTAGAAAAAAAGAATTTTAACCATGTAAGGATTGTTCCTATATGACTTGGTCGATTTGATGGATCCAAATACAACCTAGACAACTAGTAAAAAAGTCAAATTTAACCCAAAATAAATATTCAAAATGATGATTTTTTTTTATAAATATTAAGATGGTAGCATATTATATTGATTTGAATTAACCTGAATTAACATGCTACTTCACATTACGAGTCATGAAACTATGAGAACACCATGGAAAGCAAATAAAAAAAATTATGGAGTCTAATTTCCAATAAATTCAATGTTGAATGATGATATTGAAAAAAACAATATAAAAAGGATAAAAAAATGACCTGAGTCAACCCAGGTTAACTCCCAATAGAAAGCAAATTGAAATAACTTATGAATCCTAATTCTCAATTAACATGGTGTTAAAAAATAAAAAATAAAAATCAATTAAACACAAGGACATAAAAAAACAACTTAAGTTAACTCGGGTTAATAAGTCAAACATGTGACCTAATTTATGAGATGATGATATCCTTATAGAAAACAAACTAAAACAAGTCACGAAACCCAGTTTCTAATCAACCCTATATTAAAGAATAGAATTGATTAAAAAAAGTCAATTAGTAAAAGTGAAAAAAAATTCTAGTCAACCAAGGTAACTTGTCAAACTCATGGTCTGGGTCATAAGATTATGATAACCTCATAAAAAATTAAATTAAAAAAATTATGAAGTCCAATCCACAATAAACCTAATATTGAAGGATGAAATTGAAATTGAAAAATTAATTAAAAAAGTACACAAAATAACTCAAATCAATCTGAGTTAACCTACCAAACCTGTAACCCTAATCACGAGATATGGATAATCTCATAGAAAGCAAATCAAAACAAATCACAAAGTTTAATTCCCAAACACCTTAATGTTGATGGATAACATTGAGAAAAAAAAGTCACTTAAAAAAGAAAAAAATTTGAATCAATTGTGTTAACCTGTCAAACTTATGGTCCAGGTCGTGAAATTGAGAGAACCTCATATAAAATAAAGTAAAAGAATTATGAAGTTTAATCCCCAATAAACCTAATATTGAAAGATAAAATTGAATTTAAAAAAAAGAAATAAAAAAAGCCAAAGAAGGGGGGAAACTATTCCAGTTAATAGTGATTTTGAGGAAGGGTACAATAAAACCCCCTCCTTTTTTAGTTTTTGTTAACTAGATAATTGACACACTCTATGTTGTGGATTATATTAAAAAAAATTAATGTAAAGAAATATTTAGGTATTGTTAATGCTTTTTCTAGTAGAAAAAAAATTAAATCTTATGAGAATTGATTTGATGCGATTCAGTTGCCTTGGCAAGTCCAAAGGTAACTTAAATGACAAGTAAAAAGATAGTTTGAGTCAAAATAAATATTTAAAATAAGAGTTTTTATAATAAACATTGAGATAAAAATATATTAGATTGATTTGAGTCAACCCGAATTAACATGTCAATCCATAAATGAAGTAATGAGATCATGATAACCTCATAAGAAGTAAATTAAAACAAATTATAAAACTCAATTTCCAATAAAATCAATGTTGAAAGATGACACTGAAAAAAAACTCATAAAAATAACCCAAGTCAACCCGATGTAATCTATCAAACTCGCGACCAGGTCATATAACCAGAATAATCATATAGAAAATAAATTAAAATAAATTATGAAGCTCAGTTCTCGATTAACTTAGTGTTGAAAGATGAAATTAAAAAAAAAATCGATTAAAAAAAACGACTTAAGTCAACTAGAGTTAACTTGTCAAACCCGTGATTCAAGTCATGAGATGAGGATAACCTCATAGAATGTAGATCAAAACGAATCACAAAATTTAATCTTCAGTCAACCCAAAATTGAATGACAAAAATGAAAAAAACTTGAGTCAACTTGTTAAACTCGTAGTCTTCATCATCATTCTATGATAATCTTATAAATATTAAATTGAAAAAAATTATGAATTTTAATCTTTATAAAAATTAATATTAAAAAATAAAATTAAAATTAAAAATATATATATAAGAAAACAAATACTATTCTAACGTGAGAAGAGTTGGAGTAGAAACCAGTGTTTTGAAACCCGGCCCGGCCCGGCGAGTCGACCCGGGACCTGGCCGACCCGGGGCTGGAACCGGGCCGGGTTGATGAAAAAATAGCATAAGCCATGACCCGGTATGACCCGGCTGACCCGGCGGGTTGACCCGGCAAAACCCGGTTGCAACCCATTGACTTTTGTTTTTTTTACTAAAACGACGTCGTTTTGAATTTTTTTAAAAATAGGAATTGACCTGGCTGACCCGGCCGATCCAGTCAAAACCCGGTGACCCGGTCAAAACCCGGAACCCGGCCCTTGAACCGGGCCGGGTTTAAAAACTCTGGTAGAAACCCTCCAAGTTTTTTTTTTTTTTTTATTAGTGTACACAGAGATTTAGGCTAATTTATTTTGAAGAATAAACATTTCTTTTCATAATTCTTTTTTCTGTGGTTCTCTCTCCCTTGTCCTCTCCACTATCTGACACACTGCTCTGTATATGGCGTAAAACCTTGATGCCTGATAGTGCAAGCAAAGCAAAGGAAGCACTCCACCGTTTTTGTTTTTGCTTTATTTTTTTTTTAATTTCCTTCACTAAAACACACTGTATTCCTCTTTGTCAGTAAAAATCTGCTTTTCTCTCTCTTCTCTCTTCTTTTTAGTGCTTCTCAACACTGCTATAAGCTCCTTGTTTAGTGCTTGCTTCGCTAGCAAAACCCACCCTTCAAACTCTCTCCCGTCTTTCTTTCTCTCTTCTCCTCCACCACCCATTTGTTATACTCTTTTTTCCTGTCCAAATTCTCTTCTTCTTAGCCAAAACCTTCTTGTTTCCTCTACAACCACTGTGGAAAGTGTTTAAGCTCAGTGTCATCAAATTAGACAGGTTCATTCTTGATGGTATCTTGTCTTCATATTCTTTAAGCCATTTCTATTTCTAGAGCTAGAAAAGAAATAAACAGGGTTTCCAACTAGCTGCCATGCTCAATCATTTTCTTGTATTTTAGGGAGTGTTTGAGTGTTGACTCTCTCTCCCCCTCACTCTCTCTCTCTCCCACTTACTTTCATGAATAGGGAAGGATATGTGTGGAGAGAGAAAGAGGTTATTTTGATCATATTGGTTTTGCCAGTTCCTGAGTCTACACTGTTACTGAATTATTCTGCTTCTTTCTTTTTCTTCTAAGTTGACCATAGAAGTGAAAGTGAGATGGGTATTCATGAAGGTCTAGCTAGGTGGTTAATGAAACGTCTGTTGCTTTGAGCTTTTTTTTATCAAAAGATTGGCCACTGTAGTCTTACCTCATCATATAACAAACCCCCACCCCATCAAAGCAACTGCAACTCAATTGCCTCAAGAAAAGTCCAAAGCTGCTGTGAATCCTAAGATTAGGTCTTTTTTTTCTTATATACAACTGATCTTTTAGTTTTTGAGGGGGTCAATTTGCAAGAAAGAGGAGTTAATTTCTTAGATAAATATGGTGTCAAGAATTAATAGGTTCTATAGTTTCCTAGTTAGTTTTTGTTGCTTCTAGAAAAATAGACGATGCCACTTACTAAAAACCGCCTACGATTTTAAGAAAACAGCCCGCTTTTTTTTTATTTTTTTAATTCTAAGCATTAAGCCTCTCAATTCTGCTTCCTGTCTGGTTCTTTCCCTTTTGGTCTCCAAACAAACAAACAAGGCACAAGTGAAATAATTACACAAAAAAGGGAGAGGAAAGAAATGGAACTTTCAAGTCGTGAGGGGGAGATCCCCATTCCATTAAATGCATTTGGCGGGGGTCATGGGCACTTGATCCAATACGATCATGTTGCAACCCACAACCATATCATCTCTTCCACGGCACCCCAAATCCCCTCCAACAATGGCCCTTCCATAACCACAGCAGCTGCCATGGTTAGGTACAGAGAATGCCTCAAGAACCATGCAGCTGCCATGGGAGGCAATGCCACTGATGGGTGTGGTGAGTTCATGCCTAGTGGTGAAGAGGGTAGCATAGAAGCTCTCACTTGCTCAGCCTGCAATTGTCACAGAAACTTTCACAGAAGAGAAATTGAAGGTGAACACACCTCATGTGGAGATTGCTACCATAATAACCCACATTTCAACAGGGTTGGAAGGAAAGTTATTTTAGGCCACCACACGAGCATTTTAGCTCCTGAGGCTTTAGGGTACCCTACAGCCACTGGTACTCTAGTACCCTCAAGAGCAGCAGCACCCCACCATCAAATGATAATGTCTTACAACATGGGGTCGCTTCCTTCAGAATCTGATGAGCAAGAAGATGGGGGTGGAGCGGTGATGGCCCGGCCTGCACAGTTGATGAAGAAAAGGTATAGAACGAAGTTCACACAGGAACAGAAGGAGAAAATGCTCAACTTTGCAGAGAAAGTTGGGTGGAAGCTACAAAAGCAAGAAGAAACTGTAGTGCAACAGTTCTGCCAGGAGATTGGAATCAAGAGAAGAGTCCTCAAGGTTTGGATGCACAACAACAAGCTCAATCTTGCCAAAAAGAACCCCTCCACCACTACTACTTAAAAAAATAAAAATAAAGAAGATTAACCCTAAACATTGCCATCTCGCTCTTAATTAGCTACATTTGGTTTAACCCTACTTGTTACTTAAAAGTAATTACTCTGCTACCTTTTTACACTATCTTCTTTCCTGTCTTTTCTTTTTTTTGGACCTGTTTCTTGAGTTCTCTTAATATTTACTACTAAGTAATAATTAGATTGGTTGTGTAATATTGTTAAGTAGTTAATTTAGGAAAATTGGGGTTTATTGGAGTTACTGTCTGAGTGTTTTTAGTATGTATAAGTGGATTGCAAAACTTGAGTCTTAAGTTACTAATCTATTTAATGATCTTTTTATCGTAATGCAGTCCATTACATGGATACAAGAGCTTATCAATTAATTATCTCCTTCACCATCTTTATTAATTCTAATTATATTAAGTATAATGAGATGGTTACACATAGATTTACATGCACTTTATATTTATCAATTAATTATCTCCTTCACCATCTCTATTAATTCTAATTATATTATAGTGAGATGATTACATATAGATTTACATAAATTTTATATATCAAATATAACATAAAATTATCCAAACAAATCAAAACAAATTATAATAATAAAATATTTAATTTTATTAAATCTCATCTAATTAAGATCATCTAATTAAAATCTTTAATTAATTAATTCTAATTGTTTCACAATATTCTTTAATTAATAGTCTCCTCCCATGTATGCTAAAAAGATTATCAGGATGGAATATTGATATGGCTGCAGGTATGCTAGCTTAACATGCTTAATTTTTTTAGATAATAGTGCTAAACATTCTGAATTGTACTTGAAAGTACTTGTTTTTTCTATAAAAAAAAATTGCAATATTGATTTCATCGTACCATCAAAAACCAATCAATAAATACATACATACATACATACATAAACATTCTTTTTTTTTTAGATAATACCATAGTTATTAAACCCGGCTCGGGAGTTAACCTGGTCAAGGGACCAAGTCCCGGGTTTCATGGGTCAATCCGGAAAAATTAAAAAATATATATTTAAAATTTTAATATTTCATATGAAAAAATTAAGAAAAAATTCATGTAAATATAAACTATACATATTGTAAATAACGAAGTTTAAAAGAATATTTTTAAAAAAATTATCCCATATTAAAAAGATATTATGTTAAGTTTTTAAGTTGAAGTATTTAAACTAAAAAAATTTGTTATCTCACATTGAAGAAATAACTTTTTTCTCGGGAACATAAAACATATATACTAATGGATTTCGAATCCCACATTGAAAAAACATAATTTTTTTCTTGGGAACATAGAGTATATATACGAAAGAGTTTCAAATCCCACATTGAAAAGATACTATGTTATCATTTATTCCACATTAAAAAAACATAATTTTTTTTCTTGGAAAGATAGAGTATATATACTAATGAGTTTCAAATCTCACATTGAAAAAACATAACTTTTTTTGTGGGAACATAGAGTATATATACGAAAGGGCTACAAATCTCACATTGAAAAGATATTATGTTATCCCTTTAAGTTGAAGTATTTAAACCAAAAATTTTTTTAACCCATATTGAAAAAACATAATTTTTTTTAGGAATATAAAGTATATATACTAATGAGTTTCAAATCTCACATTGAAAAAACATAACTTTTTTCATAGGAACATAGAGTATATATACAAAAGGGCTTCAAATCCCACATTAAAAAGATATTATGTTATCCCTTTAAGTTGAAGTATTTAAACCAAAACTTTTTTATTTAAACCAAAACTTTTTTATCCCACATTGAAAAAATATTACTTTTTTTTTTAGAAACATAGAGTATATATACTAATGCGTTTCAAATCTCACATTTAAAGAAAACAAAAACATCGGGTCTTGTCCGGGTTCGCCCGGGTCATGGGTTAACCTGCCAGGTCGACCGAGTTTTGCCTAGTTGTTGCCCCGGCTTGTCTTTTATTAAACCCGGACCGGTCCAGCCACCAGGTCGACCCACCAGGATGGGCCGAGTTTTATAACCAGGGATAATAGTGCTAAGCATCTTATTTTTTTAAAAAAAATGATCTTGCAATATTTTTTTCATTAAATAAAAAACTTAAAGGGCTCAGGTTTTTTATGTAGCATCTAGTTTGTATTTGTTTTAAAGTTGATTCTTATTTTTTTTATTTTTATCTTTTTTTTAAGACATTTTGAATTTTTTTCTTCCAATTTCATCCATATGCATTTTATTTCATAGAATTTTGATATTCAATTTAGTTCTTATTCTTTGATTGCTATTTTTTTATCCTTTACATTAATTTTTTTATTTCATTATTTAGAATTTAATTTAATTTTGTTTTGTTTCCAATTTTGGTCATCATTTTTTTATTGCTTTTTTTTTATCCTTTCCTTCATTTATTTTATTTTTCAATTTAATCTCTAATTATTTTCTTTCAATTATTTTTTTGTGCATGATTTAGTCCTTATTGTTTTGGTGCACTTTGTTAGATCTTGCTCTTTTAACAAGAATTCCTTTTTAATTAAATTAATTTATTTCACCTTTCAACATTAAATTTGTTTTATATTGAGCTTCTTAGTTGAGTTAAGATTTGAAATTTAACGGTTTGTGACTTTAGAAGATTAACCGGGGGTTAGAAGGTTCATTCAAATTTGCTTAGGTTTTCCCCCTTTTTAGCTCTTTTTTTTAGTTTCATCCTGGAATGTCTTCTTACTTTTTTTTTCCCAATTCCTATGGTATTTTCCATTTGTTTTGAAAAAAACATGTGTTGCTTAGAGTTTTTTTTTTTTTCCAGGCTTTGTTCAATTTAGTTATTTTATGAGGATTTTTGCTTTTGAATTAAATATAAATATCAAATGTTTTTGTGCTTTGTTCCAATTACTTTTGGGACCCAGGCAGACTCAAACCCCGAGTCTTCTAGGTCACGAGTCAACTCATTGGGTTGAGTATTTTGAGCATCAAATAGTGTATTTTGATTTCGATTTTTTCAAAAAAAATTTCAACTTGATTTTTATTTTTGTTTTGGACTCTTTTATGAATTTGTGGACTTGAGAATTTTCAATTTGGCCTTTTAGTTCAATATTTGATGGTATTTTAGGTTTTCACCCTTAATGTTTTGGTTTTAAATTTTTATTCTTGGCACCCCTATGAAATTTTAATTTATTTTCAATTTAATCATTGATCTTGATTTTTTTTCAATTTCATCACCTGGGTTTGCTAGTAAATGTTTTTTACTTTTTTTTTCATTGATTATTTTTCTCGATTCTATCTTTCATCCTTTGGATTCTTGGGAATTGACAGTTGATATTTTTTTGTTCTCTTTCCATGATGTGGAACTGTTAATTTTTTTTAAAAAAACATACTTACAGCTCTTTATCATCATTTTTTTACGCTTTAAAAAAATTGAGTTGGCCTGGAACAAGCGTGAACAAGCTATTTAGTCATATAAAAAACTATAAATCAAAATGCGTGCACCCACACACACATGTTAAGAATTTGTTTAAAAAAAAGGTTCAATAAGAATGATATGGAGTAATCTAATACTATAAAATAATTTTTGCATGTGTAGTCTTACTATATGGAGGCCGGTTACAGCAAAGAATTAGTTGCATTGTTATACTTGTTTAGTTCATGGAATCTAAAAATGCTTGTGCTCAAATCACATTTTTATTTTGATTTTTTTATTATTTTTTTATTTTAAATCCCCCTATGATTCCTGCTCTTTATCTATGGAGTAGCTATTGAAAGAAAACCTTCGCAAAAATTTGATAGGTCTTATTAAGGAAAGAGACCTTATATATGTAAATACATTTATATAGGAATAGTTATTAATGTGTAGTACATTCCACCATTGTATTGTATACAACCCTAAAGGTATAAATACAAATGAATGGTTGCTCTTATTGACAATCATCATAATTAATACAAAGATTATCTCTCAATAGATCTTAACTTGGTATTAGAGCAACCAAATCATCCAGCAACCCTCTTCCTTACATCAGGTCTTCATCTTTTTCCTCCTGTAACCATTCATTTTTCCATTTCCTCCTTATCTGTTATATCCAGACTTCATCTTCGTCATAAAACCAGACTGCATCTTCTCCTCTCTTGCAAAATGGACAATCAATAACTTTAATAATCTGTTGTCGCTGCATCAGCACTTCAATCGTCTTTCTCCCTTATGACGGCATTAGTTACCTATGATGCATCCATTGCTATTTCTACCATCACACCTCTTCTGAACACACAACAGGTAATCTCCTTAAAATATCTGGATTGTAACACCTCCCATGATATCTAGACAATGCTGGAAATAACACTTGCCTCTCCTTCCAATTCACAGATTATGCAACTTCATGATTCGTTCCAAGATTTACGATAGAATGATGATTTTACCAACATCTACTTGCAGAAGGCAAAGGCCTTGTTTGATGAACTTGTTGCGGCTGGCAAACCGATATCCTTGGTAAAATTCAACTTGTATGTGTTTTAGGGATTACGCAGCGATTTTTAGGATCTTGTCACTAGCTTGTCCACTAAGGCTAATCCCATTGCCTACACTGATCTTCATAGCAGTCTCGTTACACATGAGATTCTCCACAAAGCTTCTCTCCAACCTGCCGTAACAGCTCCTTTGTTACCAACTCCAACGCAGCAGCCAGCTGCGTTCTTTGTGCAGTGTCACTCTGGTTTCAATAATGGCAGATGAGGTCATTTTTATTGGGCCTGGAGACATAACAATTGTAATAATTATTATCATGGCAATCATGGCAATGGCTCAACCTAGAACTTCAGCACTCACAGTTATGTTTTAGGACAACAAGGAAACCGATTCTCTTTTGGTTCTCCTTCTTGGACAATAGGAAATTTTGGGCAGCAAGGTAACCGTTTTGGTAGTTATAATCGCAATGTAAAGTGTCAGCTGTGTTATGAATATAGGTATACTGCCCAACAATGTTCTCAGTTGGCTACTCATCCTCTTCAAGCTAATGCCAATCTCACATTTAATAATGCCCCATATAACTACTTTTGTTACTTGGTTTCCTAATGCAGGTGCAAATCATCATGTAACGCTGGACCTTGTAAGTATGACGAGTTCAGAACCTTACCTTGGTAATGATCATCTGCATGTTGGTGATGGTAAGAGCCTTGTTATTTCAAATATTGCTCACTCTAAAATTCATTCACCCAAATGCATGTTTACTTTATCTAATATTTTACATGTTCCTAATATTAAAAAATTTTAGCTATTTGTTCAAAAAATTGTCTTGAGAATAACATCTTTTTTGAATTTCATTCCTTTCTATTTTATGTTAAGGATCTCATGACAAAGGAAGTGCTTCTTTTTGGTCAGAGTAGAGATGATCTATATGTTTTGTCCAAGTTGTCTACAACGTCGTTACCTCAAGTTTTCTCATCTACATTATCTAATAATTTACATGTTCCTGACATTAAAAAATCTTAGCTTTTGAAAGTAATGCTCCCTTTAAATATTGGATTTATGTTTTTGAAAGTTCTATTTATTTGATTAATCGCATGCCAACTCCGGTTCTTAATCATAAGACACATTTTGAATGTCATTTAAAATCGACTCCTGATTATACGTATCTTCGAACTTTTGGATGTCTCTACTTCCCATTCCTTTGTCCATACAATGCTCATAAGTTAGATTTTTGCTTTTCTGCTTGTGTTTTTCTAGGACATAATAACTCTTATTTAGGTTATCGATGTCTTGATTTGTCGTCCAAATATATTTATCTTACTCGTCATGTCCGGTTTCACGAAAATATTTTTCTTCTTGATAAGACTGAATAGATCGTAATTCCACCTATCGTCACCCAATTCTGGGTTATTCCCCAAAAATCAATTTCTTTTTCAAAATAAAAATTAAAAAATAAAATAAAGGTTGACAATGTGGAGAAAGCAGATCAAGGGGGGCTACAAAAATAGAAAAAAATCAAGCTGCAATTTTTGAAGAAAATTCAAGGCCTAATTGTACCCCATTATGCCCCAAAATCTATAAAAAATACAAATTCAAGGTCAAATTAAATGATTATTGGACGAATTTCCATAAAAATTAAGTCCAATGACATATTAAATTTTTAATAGGCCAATTTGATTTAATCATAGGCCAAATTAAATTTTAATTATGTTTAAGAATTAACTTGGGTCCAATTAAAGGATTTAATTAAGTGAAAGGACTTAATTATACTTTAAATGGGTCAAATTAATTTTATTTGGGGCTTAATTGGTGAAAAATTAAGTTTTGGAGCCTAATTTGGGCTTAATTGAGAAGATTGGAATTTTAAGAGACCAAATTTAATTTTTACCAAGTTAATTGATTGAAATTAGGGGCCAAATTATAAGAAAATTGAAGTTTTTGGGTCAATTAGGGGCTAAATTGAAGAAATCTGAGGCCAAGGACCATTCTGCAACAGGCGAAAAACTATAGGGATTCAATTGATAAAAAAATCAGGGGTGAAATTGAAGAAATTAAAAGTTTAATGGTCAATTAGGGGTTAAATTGAAAAAATCCGAGACCAAGGACTATTTTGTAAAAGGCGCGTAACTTCGGGGCCGCAATTGAAGTTCATCAAGGGCTTAATTGCATTAAATCAAAAGTTTATGGTCAATTATGGGTTCAATTGAAAGCAATTGAACGATGGAGGACTAAATTGAAAATTCAGTTTAAATCCCTAATTCAACCTAAAACGACGTCGTTTTACATAAAAAGAGAGAGAGAGAGAGAGAGAGAGAGGACCAGATGACGTGTCGTCTGGTCACTGTTCATTGTCTTCTTCTTTTACTCGAAAGAAACTGCTTGGGAGCCTTATTTGCAGGTGTATTTAATGCTTGATTTCTCAATCAAATCGAACAAAACTTGCACGAAACGGATCCCCTGCAATTCCTCTACAACCCCATGTGAACGTTGCAGGATGAATGACAACATGACGACACTGGCGACGGCATGAAGAGGTCAACTTAGGCAGCCTTTTCCTGTAGATTTGACAACTCAGGGAGCCTACTTTGAACCAACAGTTGGGATCCTTCCCAACCAAATCAAGGGCTGAAATTTTACCCTTGTGTAGACGAGATTACCCTCTTCCACTGCCTATAAATAGAGGCTCCGTTGATGACCTGAGGGAGAAGAAAACCGAACGCAAAGTTGGCCGAAAACCAGCCTTCCCTGCTCAATTTTCCTATAACTAGCCCTTTCTCTTTTTTCTCTCTCCGCCGTGGCCTTCAGCCACCACCACCATCATCACCTGTAGCCACCAAACCATCTCACGTGGTGGTTGCATCACTTCTCTCTCTCCTCTGTAAAACTCTTCTTCTCTGCCACCGCGACCCCAAGAGCAGCAGCAACAACAACCACCTCGCCCAGAAGCTTTTTCTCGTCCCAAAAACAGCCAAGACAACATCTCTCTCCTCAGCCGCTCCAACAGTTCCAACCGTGAGCTTCCCTTCTCCTTTACAGGCCTCTACTTCTTTTTCTTCCAGTTGCAACCACAGCCAGCCGCCGGCCTCACCACCTCCAGTCGCACCGTGGGGCCACCAGTCAGGCCGCCAGCTCTCTCAATGCCAAGTAAGCTTCCCTCCTCTCTTCTTCTTCTTCCTCCCTTCTCTGTTATAGCTGCATGTGAATAGTGCAACGTGAATTAATTCACGTTGCACTATTGCGTGCAACTTAGTCACTGGGTTGTGCCAATGACTAAGTTGCTTTGGGCTGGACCTGTCTTGGCCTAGCCCAGTTGGCTGGGCCGGGTCCAGCCCATCGCTAAAATTAAAAGAAGAAGAATCTGGTGGGTCAAGTTCGGCCCAACTATTTTGGGTCGATAGTGGCCCCTCCTTTTTTGGACTGAGCTCGGCCCAGCTGTCTGGGCCGGCCCAGTCCACATATGTTGTAATATATTAATAATATATTATATATTGTTATTATATTTAAAAACAAAAAACAAAAATAAATTCAAAAAATTTTCAAGGGGCATTTTAAAATATTTGTGATTTTCTCAAATGTTTTTCTACCAATTTTGCTTAATATTGGGTTGTATACTTACATTGTAAGATACAAGTCCGGTATTAAAATACCCGGTTTTCTCCAAAATATTTCAAAAAATTCAAAACATTTTCGGAAAAAAAAAACAAAACAAAAAAATCTCGAAAAACTTTTAAATCAATTTCCTTTTTCAAAAAAAAATATTTATGTTTTCATGCAAACGGCCAAATCCTAAAAAATTTCCAAGCATATTTTCATTAGACTTTAATATTTGTGAGGTGTAAAATTACACAATAAAGTACACCCTCAAGTATTAAAGATACAAGGTGTAAATAGATGTCATAATAAAATTCAGACTTTATAACGGTTAGGATTTAACCTAATAAGGTAGGGACTCTCTCATGAAGAGAGATCTGCCTTGAGCCTTAGGAAAGACCAACGAATAGAAACTCGACTTAGAAAAAAACAATCAAACAACAATGTAGCTTACCTTAGGTAGGGTGCACTGGGGGTGATGCATCTTCCCCATGCCCAATCACTCCCTTACCCAGACTCTCGCAGATCATAGGTTCCTAGTGACCATAATACTAGGTGGCGACTCCTAAACATTAATCATAATTTTATGATTAAATCCAAAAATCTTTCCCAACACACAAAACCTCTCACAGGAGGCACAACAACGAGCCTCCGCCGCCGCCAGACGACGTCGCCCCACGACAAGATGGCGACTCCACTGGGGATCATCTTATTTGTTTGGACTAAGCTTTGTTTGTTTGATTTTTTGTTATTCATTTTGGTCTGTTTAATTTTAGCCTGCATCTTTATTGTTACTTCTTGTTCATCAAGTTTAATGCATTCATACATTTTTGCAAGAAGACCAAATTCTAGGATAGGTGGGGAGTAGCGGTGTGCTTCATTACTTTCAGTCAGGGTTCAAATTCGTGAAACATCCAACTATGAGCCGAGTGTTTGCTTGGTGATGGCGGTCACATAGTGCCCCAACCATCCCTTATAAACCCCCATACTACCTTCACGAAAGGTAGTCACTGAGCAGTTCATAAACCTTTTGAGACTAGTTAGAAAACATATCCCTTATATAATAACCTAGAATTTTTCTGAACTCTACAGGATTTTGGAGCTAAGACCATGACTTCCCTTATCTTTTCAGAATACGGGGAAAGATCTTAGATGATGCAATTAGTCGAAGGGGATTGCTCAAGAACCAAGGTTGAAGAATTACAACACATAACCAAAGTGCACTGCTCCATAGACAACATAAAAAAGTTGGCCCCAATTCTGGGATATATAGATGAGAATCTGTTTGAGAAAAAGTATGGAAGAATCGTTCATCTAATAAGAATTCCTGTTCAGATCTCAGCAGTCAAAGCCTTGTTGTATTTCTAGGATCCAAGCTACAGGTGTTTCACCTTTGGGGATATTGATATGACTGCTACTCTTGAAGAGTATGCCCAGATCTTGAGTTTTCTGAATGACCCTTACAAAGTGTACTTCAGGGGATATTGATATGACTGCTACTCTTGAAGAGTATGCCCAGATCTTGAGTTTTCTGAATGACCCTTACAAAGTGTACTTCAGGCAAAGAATTGAGAGTACAGCTGCAGCAGTTGAAAAACTTCTATATTTGGACCAAGTTGATCGATATAGGACATCCGATGAAGGGTTCAAATGGAAAATGATCGAGAGTAAATTGAAGATGGATAAAGAAAAAGGGAAGTTAGGTGAAGAAAGATATCAGATAATTGTTTTCGCCATCTTTGGGCTGGTTTTGTTTCCTTCGGAAGCCGCTGAAATTATTAGCATTGAAGCTGTTAACGCTTTCCTTGAATTTGAACAGATAAAAAATAACCCTACTTCGGCTATCTTATCTATCCATGAGAATTGCTTGAATTTTTCATAACAAGTTTGTTTTAAACAAACATCAAAATGATTTTTGTTCGGAATAGCTTTGAAATTCCAAAAGTTCTTTGTGAAAACAACTCCTTGTAAATAATCAAATCTTTTTTCACATAACCTTATCCCTAAAGAAAACCCCAAACAAATACTTACGGGCATGATCAAACTGAGAGGCAATTTAGCAAAACACATAGGGTTGGCTCCATGATTCCCGGAGATATGGTGATCCTTCAGATAAAGGTTTGTGGGCAAAAAGATATGCTCATGTCATTCCCTTCCCAGATGTTAAAATCACAAGATGTGGCTTTAGTAAGCCAGAGTAGATGACACGACCAAAAGATTGATGTCTTCTCCCAAGTGCAGGAGTGTTGAAGTAATAAATAACCCGGCAAGACCGGGGTCGAACCACAGAGAGGTTAATTGTATAAATTATAAATAACAATGCAACAACAACAACAACAACAACAACAACAACAACAACAACAACAATAATAATACTCAGTACGTGGCGTTGTTATACCCGAGAATGATCTAAAAGATCGGGTCACAGGTTTCCAACCTATATACTGATTTTATGAAAAGATCAAAGAGATATATTATATAATATAAACAGATTTCTGATGCGAATGAACAAGGCAAGACCAACAATGTCAGGATCCTTAATCAAACACAGAGCATACTTAACGCATATAACAAGAATGTAAATAATAATAATAATAATAATAATAATAATAATAATAATAATAGTGATAGTGATAATAGTAATAATATTAATAGTAGTAGTAGTAGTAGTAGTAGTAGTAGTAATAGTAATAATAATAAAAAAAAAAAGAAGAAGAGGAAGAAATTAATGAGAACTTTGAGATGGAAGATTAATGTAAGGATTAAACAATGATAAAAACAAATATCAAGGTTAGAGGATTCTCTAATGGTATTTCAAATAAATATAATATAAACTCTTTTTATTACTCAACTAGAAACCACACATAAAGGAGGTTCTAATCGGATGATTTATCATTAATGACTCATTATAAAGTATTAACATGATCATATTAATTATCTTGTCTAAGTAACACCATACTTATAAATATCATCAAGCATTCATGTTGCTAGCTTATGTTAACAACAAATCAAGTTCCTATCATAACAAC
>Ga0325411_1003908_pt1 | contig 16758 bp, 11 predicted proteins | sample PopdelMetagenome_13_FD_206181 | JGI IMG/M metagenome (GOLD analysis project Ga0325411, IMG submission 206181) | Populus deltoides microbial communities from Bellville, Georgia, United States - Xylem-PdIQD-R4 | ecosystem: Host-associated > Plants > Phyllosphere > Stem > Wood/Secondary xylem...
CTGAGGCTGTCCCTTCATTTTCATGGAAACTCATGAACATTTTCTTGGAGCAGTCAAACCGCAGTAATGGATTTTTTAAAATATAGTTATAGTTATTTTTTAAAATATTTTTTATTTAAAAAATATTTTTTTATTTTTTAAAATTATTTTTGATACAGTGCATTAAAATAATATAAAAAAATTTTAAAAATTAATTTAAAATAAATAAAATAAAAAATTTTAATTTAATTTTTTTAAAAAATACTTTTCCATGTCTTACTTTTCCACTAAATGTTTGCTAAAAAATATTAAAAAATATTTTTTTATTTTTTAAAATTATTTTTGATACAGTGCATTAAAATAATATAAAAAAATTTTAAAAATTAATTTAAAATAAATAAAATAAAAAATTTTAATTTAATTTTTTTAAAAAATACTTTTCCATGTCTTACTTTTCCACTAAATGTTTGCTAATGAACCAGTACACCAACAATTAGTCCCCTCCGTTGTCATACTTTGAATATTGCATGCATATATGCAAGTGGTTGATGTAACGTAAGTGTTGGAAATTTGATACATTAAAAGGATAATATTTCAAGACAAGGTTGTCAAACACCTTTTTTTTTTATATAAGATATATAATATATAATATAAACTCATATAGTAAATTTAAATGATAAAATCATAAAATTATAAGTAAAATATTTAAACTAATTATATATTAACAATTCTAGTAAAGTAGTAAATAATAATATATCACAATTAAAATAAAAATTAAATAAATAATAAAAATTCCAAACACCTTAAAATACATAGTTCAAATAAAAATTCATATATAGTTTAAATAACTTAAAAATACAATACAATTATATCTATAGAATTTCATTAACTAAAAATTAATAAACCTAAAACAAATAATATATTAGAGTGTTATGTAAACTAAAATCAGTCTCATTGTTTTTATCTTCCTTATTATTCCTAAAACATTCATTAAAATCATTACCATCTAAAAGATTATTACAGCTATTACTAATACCAACACCGATATTGTAAACATTAGTGCTATTACTAATACCAACACCAATATTGTCAACAATATTTAACTCCATACTCCTTGAATTATCTGGATTGATATCATTCTGAATCTCTAAATTATCTTCAATATCACGACTCTCCATTTCAGCATCATTAAAAAAATTTTCATCATCGCTTTTATTTTCTTAACTATTTTTTCTTCGTGTTGAACTATCAATGACATCAAGCAAATCAAAACTTGATGAACCATCATGTTTTTTTTCTTTTAATTAGTTATCTAATCATCATCAAATGAGAGATCATCTAAAACTTTATCAAAATTATTAGCTTGCTTTTTAACTTTGTTATTATATAATTTAATATTGTATATTATAAATACCAAGTCATTTATTGTTTTCTAGTGCAAATAATTTCTTCATTTTGTATGAACCTAAATAAATTATTCAAATTGATAATATACAAGATTCTTATCGAATATAAAAATATTAAAATTAAAAAAAAAGATAATTGCAATTCTCAAATCCAAGACGAACGTCATGTTACAATTTAAGAATAAAACTTTGAACGAGGGCCATTAATTATGATCCACCAATTCATAAAATATCTTAAAATCTAATATCACTTGATAACATAAAAAAATGTAAATAAAGGAGAGTGTTAGAAAAACTATTATACATCTAATAAATATAAAATATCTAAAAATTATAAAAGATTGAGTTAAAACTGACTAAATATATATCTAAAAGACTGAGTGGATTGAAAATTATATAAAAACATAATGAAAAAAAAAAAAGGAAAGTGGGAATTAGATAGGGTTGATTTGTGGTTGTGGAATTTACAAATCCTTTCTCATATATATGATTAATTTATGAGTTGATCTTGACTTGGAAAATGATTGATGATTGGTATACTTTAGGAACATGCGTTTCTTTTATTATCTTATTTTAATTTTATTATCTTATCCATTAAAATAAGATAATAAAACTAGTGCAATCGTCTGAAAACAGAGGAATTCGGAAACAACATAAGAACCTCAATAAGGACACATTACACATGAATAAATAAAATATATACAAAAAAAGAGGGGGGACACCTTATTCAATGTGACACACTTTGCAACCTTCACCATGTTCTTGTAGAATGGACATGAAAATTGAAAGGTTCAAAAGCTTTAGCCCATATAGCACCAGACCTGGGCATAGATAGACATATTGAGGCTCGAGTGAAGCGCAGAAAAGAAGTTGGGGTTTTCGGAATAATTCACTGCGCATTTCTCAATTGACTTGAATATCTTCAGATTGGTGTTTTTACAGCGTCAAGACATTTCGATGTTGTGCATATAAATCTATCTCATTTGCAGCTCTTTTGGGATGATAAATTATTTTATAAAAATTTGAGAAATAAACACGCTAAAATGACTAGTCCTGCCAAATACTTGATGAGCCTCTAAAAAGGAATTCCACCGAGCATCTAACACCTTTTATTTAACCTCTCCACTGATGTCATTTTACCAGTATCTTGTTTAGAATTTCATCGACTTTGAAAATTGGACCCTAATATTTGATGTCATGTTTAACGTTCGGAAACGTCTTCAAGGGGTTATGAAAATGGAAACTCATGAACATTAATTTTCTTGAACAGTTAAGATAATTGAGAGAAATAAGTTGTATGAATAATTACAGGTGCTTATTATTGTTGTTGTAGCTATTCTTTTGTATTTATATATTTAAAGTTGTGTATAATAATAATAATAATAGTGTAATGCACTCACTATACATGATAACAACATAATATAAGGCATATACATATATACTGTAGTTGTAGCAGATGCATTTTTTTATTAAAACTTCTACAAGAGGCTGTCCCTTCATTTTCATGGGAACTCGTGAACATTTTATGGGACCACTCAAATCGCAGTCCTGGACTTCACATCATAGCGGGGTGTAGCATACTTTTCCACCACCGTAATTAGTACTCTCAGTATTGTTAAAATCGTGATTTAACTTGAAAAAATGTATGCTTTTATAAGTTTTATTCTAAATCGTTTATAAAACTTGAAATCGAGTAAAATCAGGTTAAATTATTAAATTCACGTAAAATCATGATTTGACACCCAATTGATCGAGTTTGCCCGCAGAAAATAAAAATGTAATTCAGTTGTCAGGTGTCCACTGTCTATTGACTTTACCAGATCAAAAGCAATTCACATTTCACTGAAACAATCAGTCTTCTCTCTTCTCTTCAGATTCACCGTTCACATTCAAAAATTAAAGAATCAGAACATTAATTTTCTTGAACAGTTTATGAAAATTGGACCTTATTTATGTTTATGAAGTAACTTAATAAAACGTCTACAAGAGGCTGTCCCTTCATTTTCATGGGAACTCGTGAACATTTTATGGGACCACTCAAACCGCAGTCCTGGACTTCACATCATTGCGGGGTCAAGCTTACTTTTCCACCACAGGTTTGCTCATGAACCAGCTAATTAATCCTCCCAATTGTCATAATTCGAAGGAGCCAAATTCTTCAGCGACATAGACTTAAAATCTGAATATAGCATGCATATGCAAGTGGTTGATGTTACATTTTGAGAATGAAACGTTCATCATAAAACTTCAAGTTTTTTAAAAGTAATCTAAATTTAATTATTAAATTTAACACGATAACAAGGCCATTCTGACCCAACAATTCATAAAATATATTAAAATCTAATTTCACTTGATAACATAAGAAAATCGATTGTAAATAAAAGAGAGTGTTAGAGAAAGTATCATACATCTAATACATATAAAAAACAAAACAATATATTTAAAAGTTTGATTGGATAGCAAATTACAAAGCATAATGAAAAAGAGGAAAGTGGTAATTAGAAACTAGAATGGAAAATACTTTGGAAATAACAAAAAAGAAATTATTGGGAGATATGGTTGATTTGTCGTTCTGGAATTTATAAATCCTTTCCCATATAATTAATTTATGAGTTGATTTGGAAAATGAATGATGATACGTATACTTCATGAACATGCAAGTCTTGACTTTGAAAATGAATTGTTATGGCTACTCCGTGGGATGCAAGTTACTTGTATCTGACTTTTCTATAAAAGTTATTTGGGTTTGTCGGCATAGTTAGAACTAAATTATTTGGGTTTGCACCCCTGTTAGACGCAAGTAATTTGGGTTTGATGTCCCTAGCAAAAGAAATAATTTAAATAAACAACTTAGCTCGGTCACAGAGTACTTATACTAACCCAGCGCAGTGACAAATCACTTATATCTGCTTGAAGGAAGAGAAGTAACAAAGAAACAACTGTCATCTCGTGCAAAATTAACCAAAATCTCATCCAACTGCACCAGACTAGCACTCTCCCAAGAACCACCACACAACCAGATTTATCACAAGTAAGACCTGTATTTAATTACTAGCCCCTTCACATTAAACAAATTAATAAAAAGACAGGTCACCAAATATTCACTGACAATAAACAACCCAGCAACCCACAGCACGCCACACACACTATGAAAAAATAACAAAATAACAAACCATTTTTACCTTATTGTGAGAACCAACCAACTTCTTTCTTAGAAAGTAATATTTCAATTCAAAGTGAAAACACTGAAAATAATATTTTAATTTTTGTTATAATTATTTTATTTGAAACAGTTAATTATGGATATTTCAAATCTTTCAAACTATGCACATTGTAGTTGCAATGAAAACACCAAAACTCAAAATTTTATTTTACCTTGAGAGTAACTAGTGATAGTTACTTTATTGACCCGGGTAGACGATAAAAGGAGAAAGAAAACAGGCAGAGAGAATCATAATTTTTTTTTAGGGTTTCTAGTGACCAGAATACTAGGTGACGACTCCCATTCAAAATTTCCACTGATAAAAGACAAGAATTCCTTGTCTCCCCATATTTTCCAGATAGACACTAAACCTGAGGGTGTACGATTCGTCGCGATGCTGCACACATACAACAATAGTAACTTTCAAAGGAGAGACTGGAGTGTCAACGGGTTTGCAAGAAGTCATACCAGCCTGAGTGAGGATGTCAAGAATATATTTGTGCTGATGAAGCATCAAACCCATACCTGTAGACTGAACTTCAATACCCCGAAAGTAGTGAACTGCGCCTAAGTCATGAATCTTGAATTCGAAGCTTAGTAACTGTATTAGGCGATGGAGCATAATAGAGTGGCTACCCGTTAGCAGAATATCATCAACATACACCAGAAGATAAAAGATATTAGTGCCATCAGACAAGATAAACAGGGAGGTGTCAACCTTGGAGGCAAGAAAACCAATGAAGAGCAAACAATCACTCATACGAGTGTACCATGCGCTCGGTGCTTGTTTTAAACCATACAATTACTTGTGCAATCTGCACACATGAGATGGAAGAGTAGAGTCAACAAAACTTGGAGGTTGTTTCATGTAGACCTCTTCAGTAAGAACGCATTGAGAAAGGCATTATGAATATCAAGTTGATGAATCTTCCAATTGGAGAAGACTAATCGGACGGTGGCTTGCTTGATAACTGAGCTGAAGTTTTCAAAATAATCAATGCCTTCCTGCTAGGTAAAATCTCTAGCAATGAGATGTGCTTTATAATGCTCAATGCTGCCATCAACATGATGCTTGATCCAATACACCCATTTGCTACCAATAACGTTAATCGAAGGATGAAAAGGAACTAAAGACCAAGTGTGATTAGAGCGCAAAGCCTTGAACTCATCACACATAGCATCATGCCAAACGACATACCTGTCAGCATCAGAAAAAGCAAGAGGTTTTGAAGAGGGAGAGTGCAGTACCCCGGGGGAAGCAAGAACAGCGACAGCGGAAGCAACTAGTTTGGCTGTCTTTGGCTGCTGCGGTCGAAGAACAATAGGGTGTCTTCTAATCACGGGCGGCGATGTAGGAGAAGAAGATGGCCATAAGATGTCCTGCTGCAACGGATAGGAGAAAAAATCGACCACAAGATCTAGGCTAGCTGAAGGGGCTAAGGGAGAATCTGTCGGAAGTAGAGGACTGGCGGCAGAATCGGGACTGTTAGTAGAAGCAGAGTTGGTTGCAGCTTGGACACTGGCCAAATGAGGAGGAGCAGATGAGGAACCAGAGGTTGTCCCAACACCAGCAGACACGCTAAAAGGTGGGGGAGACAGATTTACAAGTTGTATCTGCAGCAAAATGGCTAGATAAATATGCATGTGATGATAGGCAAGAGAGGGGTGGATGTTGTGGCGGGTGGGCTGTTTGTGGTGGTAGAGTTGTATGGGTAGGGAACAATGATGAATGGAGTAGATTTGGGAGGACATTAGTGGCAGTTTGGGAGGGGGGTGGGGGAAACCTTCGCAATCTATTCAGAATTATCAAAAGAAAACACATGTTCATGAAAGTAGATATAATCAGGAGACCGTAGAAACAAACAATCAAACGGAGATCTGTTTGCAAGAACAGGAGTAGGCATGCGATTTATAAGATAACCGAGGTTTAAAAGTATAGTTCCAAAATCAGTATGGTGCTTTGCATTGCCCTAGAAGAGTAAGTCTTGTTTCCACAATATGCCTATGACGACTTTCTACTATGCCATTTTGTTCATGAGTGTGAGGACAAATTAGACGATGTTGAATACCAATGGTCTTAAAGAAAGTGGACAGTTTGCAGTATTCACCGCCCCAATCAGTTTGAACATATTTTATTTTTAATGAAAATTGACGTTTAACGAGGGTCTGGAATTGGTGAAAGACAGAATAAACATCAGACTTGGCAACAAGAGGATAATACAATAAATACTTTGTGTATACATCAACAAAGATAACAAAATAACGATAGCCATCTGAAGAAAAAAGGGGAGCAGGAACACATACATCACTAAAAATTAATTCAAGTGGAGCAGAGGTTTTGTGACCCGTAGGTCCTAAAGACAAACGCGATGATTTTCCTAATGAACAACTTTAACATTGATGATTAAGACATTTGTTGTTACAAATAATCTTATTTTTGGAGACTAACAATTGAAAAATATGAGAGGTAGGATGACCTAGTCGACAATGCCATAAGTCAGCAGAAGCAAAAATGCATGGAGACCAATGGGCTTGAGGAACTGACGTGACAAAAGACCTGGACAAAGCATAAAGACCATCTTGACTCTGACTTGAGAGAAGGACTTCATTGGTGTTGAGATCCTTGACATAAAACACAAAAAGGGTGAAATTTAAAATAAACATTGTTATCAAGATAAAATTTCTGAACAAAAAGCAAACGTTTCCTGATTCCAGGAACATGAAGAACATTAGACAAAGTGAAAGAACGATGCGATGTATATATTTTTGTATGTAACAACCCCAATAGTTAGATCAATTTATCCATTTAACTTCCACATAAAGGGTAAATGGAGCATAATTGTTTTTTCATTGAGGTCACCGAAATTTCTAACGAAATTTCGATAGAGTCTCCCCTTTACTGAGAGGTTCCAAGTTATCGACAATTTACCCTGCACGTATTTATAATCACATCCCGCCCATAAACACATCCATAATTGGTCTAATTCAACCATTTAATTCATTAAAAAATATACTCAGGATAAATCTTCATATTCAATCTCCATCTCATATCACATGTATAAAAGAGAACCATCCAAGCACTGAAATTTCATATATAAATACAACATAGTTTAGTATTCTAAATATAAGCTAGTACATTATAATATCCCAACCATATATTGATATATTTTATATTCCAAACACAAAATAATACAAGGAGTATACTATTATATTCAGGTTACATGTTTACTGGAAAACAAAATTACATGAATAATCCCTAATTCCTAACTTATGCAAAAAGGGATCAAGGAACTTAAATTCTACTCCTGAAGTGAATGGGAGGGACCTGCAAAACATAAATTTTCCATATAATTAAAAAACAATAAGATACAAACAATTTCATGGAAGAAAAATCATACAACACATCTACCTACTCAAGTCATATGCAATTCTATACACTACAACTAGCCCCTTTTAAGGCTTAGCAAATTTGTTTCCTTTAACTATGCTCCCCTTCTTCTTCTTCTTATTCTTATTATTTTTCTTCTTTTTTTGTAATCCAAGCTTTGATTGAGGGAATTCACTTTGTCACTTCTACCTATATTGGAAAGACTACTGCCGACACTAATGACCCCCATTAATGTCTTTAATGCCCGTCCTGGGGTCAACTAATCAAGTTTATGAAAATGCCGACACTAACACGACCGTTGGTGTCATTAACTATTTTCAGCCCAAAATAGTTAATCAATGTTCCATATTACCTTGGGAGGTCCTCGGGTATGCCGATGTCAAGGATTCTTGACATCAATAGCTTTCACCTCGGAAAGCTAATCAAGTCCCATAAATATTTGCCGATATTGACGTCACCTGCCGATATCATTAACTATTCTGTACCCAAATAGTTAATCAAGTTCTATATTCCTCCTCCCACGTACCGGTCATGCCGATTTTAGCCAACTTGGATAACATCATTAGCCTCCCGTATCTGGGACAAGCTAATCAAATTTGCAGAACAATCATTCCTAAAGTTCATTGTTTTCTGTCCATTTTCTTAAAAAAAGACCCATAAATTAAATCTAGTTCTCCGTTTCCATTTTCCCGTCATTTAACCTTCCATTTTCCCCTTTTCTTTTCCTCATCAATAAGAACCAAACTTTATAGTTCAACAATTAGTTAAAATAATTATTAACTAGAGGAGATATAGGTACCGAGTACCTACCTATTATAGATGCTCGACTTGCGTTCCCCTGTTGTTGCTGTGCTCCTCCCGCGGTTCCTCCTGAGACCACAAACACCCATCATTATTCCATATTAGTCCACATATCACAACACAACAGCAACAATGGCAATAATATCAATTTCTCTTTTACCATTCTTTTCTTTCTCACCTACATTCCTCATTATTATTATCCTTTAACACTTTCAACTCATTTGTAGCCCAAGTGGACATCATGAATCCAATTTTGATCACAGTTTATTCCTTTTTGAAGATCAAGACACGATGTTACACACTTTACAAAGGGCAAGAAGATGAATTCTACCCTTAATATGACTAAATTTCGCCATTTTATCGACTTGGCCCAATCTGCCAGCAGGACGATAGCTCAACCTCCCTTCAAATTTTTATTCGTATCCAGAGTTCTAGGACTCCAAATTAGGTGGGGTTAGATTTTTTGGAAAGCTAACACTCTTGGCTACAATTTCTATGAAGGGACCCTCCTTGGATTCTATCATCTTCATGTCAGAATTCCCTCAGGAACCAGGGCGACGAACCTGCCCTGTTTCATCAATGGACAAGTTAAGCTCAACCTTATGCATGGTAAGCTCAACCTCCCTATATCTCAAATTTTATCTCCAATCCTACTTCCTCATCAGATACAGCCATCCTTTCACCTTATGCATGGTAAGCTGTCTCATTATGACCTCCTAAGGTCATTTGTACTAAGTTAATTAGTTCATTTCTACTTTGGTTGAACCTACCTAAAGGAACGAAGGGTTCCTCTTCCTTATAAGTGATGCAATTTTTCTTCTAATTAGTAACCACATTATAACAGCTAGGGGTGTTAAAAAAAATCGACTAAATGATTAAACCGAAAAACAAATTAACCAAAAAAACCAAACCAATAGAAAAAACTGAATAAACCGATTAAAAAGTAAATAAAAAACCACCTGGTTCGGTTCCGGTTTAAAAAAGCTTAAACCGATTGAACCAGACCAAACCAAACCGGTTTAATTGAATCTAAAAAAAGTATAAAAAGAAACATCCTAAACCTAAATACCCAAACCCTACCTTTCCAGCCGCCCCCCTTCCCTTTCCCCTTTCCTTTCCACCCGCCCTACCCTTCCCCTTCCCCTTTCCCTCTTTCCAATCACCCCACCCCTCCCTCCCTCCCGCTCCCTCTCCTCTGTGCTCCTCTCTCTCATATTGTTGCCTTTCTACTCTCTTCTTTAGTTTCTGGTAGAAAACTTGGATAAAATCCTTATTTCTGGTTTTATTAACATAAAAATTTCAACAAGGATTTTAACCAATTTTTCTCTTATTTAATTGGTTTAAGTTTTTTCTAGTCTTTAATGCTAAAAAACCAACCCGAACCAAACAAAACCAGTTCGGTTTGAACTGGTTCTCGGTTCGGTCCGGGTTATACTAACAAGGAATACTATTTTTCGGTTTGGTTGAATTTTTAGGTTAAAACCGGACCGAACCGGACTGTGAACACCCCTAATAACAACATATCTCAATTAATTAACAAGGAAGTCATAAGTACTCCTCCTCTGCTTTCTTCCCCTCTAGTGGCCGGTCACCTTAAATATGTTTTCTCTCTCTCTTTTTTCCTTCCATTGCACCCTTCCACATTCAAGGCCATTCCTATCACCCTAATAGGTATAGTTTCAAGAAATTTGGCATTTGTCCCAAATTTTATGTTCAAGAACCCTAATTCTCGATTCAAGAAAAGTATGAAACTTCCAATCAAATTAAAGTTAATTTCATAGAAATTGAAATTAGAACTCCATACTTAGATGAAATCTAAGCTTTACTTCATAAAATTTAAAAAGAATCTTAACCTTCTTCTCCTTGCATATAGCCGGCCTCTCTTCCCCTTCTCTTCACAATTCCCACATTTGTTTTCTTGCAATTTCTCTTGTATAATGATGTTCTTCTCCTTTAGACTTTTCTAGGATTTGAAATGTGTTAAGCCTTTGTGTTTTTCCCTCTCATTTTGCTTGAATAAAATCTGAAAATCCCCTCCCTCTTTGATGTTTTTTTTTGTCCTCCAAAACTAATAAATTTTATCATCATTATTATTATTTTCTATCGTTACATTATTTTTGTATTATAACAAAATTTAAATTATTATAAATCCCCTTCTTTTTGTTTTTTTGGTATAATTTGTTATCGGGTTTCACATTGTATGACCGATATGAGATATGGGGAGTCCCTTACCATCACTAACATGTAAATTATCATTACCGAGATATGGTTTTGAGACAGCCAAACCTGCAAGGTCAGGTGTAACATGTTGAATTGCACCAATGTCCGGAAACCAATTGGCAGCACCTGTTGTGGAAATATTACGCAGCGCTAGATTTACACTAGGCTATTGTCCATAGCCCCGATCTGGAGTTGAGGGCAGTGAGGGGTTGTATGGCCAAATGTTTGGCATAATTGGCAGCGTGGATTCTGCCTCTGCTGCGCTGCCAATTTTCGTTCTTGCCATCACTGTTGGAGGAGCTAGGGAGGCTGTGAAAATCTGGTCTGGACGCAGCAAACATGTGCCCTCTGCTATTGAATTGGTTGGGATGCCATCCTCTATGGAAAAAGCCTCTACTGTGGCCAAAATTTCCAGGAGACTGGCGGTGAGAAAAGAAGACTGCAGGAGGGGTGTTGGGCGTGGGCAGCAGAGGTGTATTGACGATAGTAGACCCCATAGATGAAAGGGACGTTTTGTGAAGGAATTCATGTGTTAAAAGATGACTATGAAGATCAGCATACGAGAGAGGCTCTGCTTTGGTCGCAAGACTTGTTACGAAGTCCTTAAACTCTCATTGAAGACCATGAAACCGAAACATTTATAAGTTGAAATCCTCTAGCAATATCGGCCGACCAACAACGGCTAATTCATCAAATAAAGCCTTAGCATTTTGCATAAACTGAGTTACCAACTCATTACCTTGTCGAAGATCTTGAAGGGAGCTATGAAGTTGCATAATACACGAATTGGATGTGGAAGCTAGAGCTTGCTCAAGTGTGCGTCAAACAGAACTTGAAGTTTGGCAGTCAACAACAAGATGGAGAACTTTCATGGATAACGAAGAAAGCAGAGCACTTAGAATTAATTGGTCTTGTTGTTTACAACGAAGAAAGAACTGATTTACTTGAAGAGAGGTACCATCGACAGCAAGAACATGTGGGCTGGGACAAGAGTTTGAACCATCAACAAATCCGAAAACTCCTTGGACTAGGAGATACAACTTCATCTGCATTCGCCAATATAGATAATTGGTGTTTGTTAACTTGAGAGAGATGACTTGGTGAGTGTGGGAGAGGGAGACAATGTTGGCAGCAGAATTCTGTAGTAACAACAGTAGAAGAAGGTTGTAGCAGAGGAGAATTGGTTGGGTTGAAGTGGGTGTGGCCACCATCTGTAGGCTGTGGCCACGGTAGAACAGAGGCATTGGAGGAGGCATGGGCTGCGGTAGAAGAGGAAGTCAACACTGCCGATGCTGCAGAGAAGGAGGTAGCTTGTGGCTGGGATGAGAAGTCCATAACAAAGAAAAGAGAAAGTGTTTTAATTTGTTTAGGGCTCTAATACCAAGTTGAGAATAATAGAATGGCTTATGTTGTGCCTTAGCCAACCTTTTCTATTTATATATATGTGGCAGAACACGGTAGTAACTGTAGGGATTAGAACATTGGAATAATCCTACATTAATTTCCTATTCAGATATATACATTCTATAATACTAACTTTCTTATTTGGCAAAATCTTTCACAAATATTATTCACTACCATAGGGTTTATGATCGTGTTGATGGCACTCTTACTACTTCTCAATTCATTACTAGAACTTCTAGACAACCTACTGTCAATCCATATTTTGCTATGGCAGCAAGTTAATCATGTTGTTGTTTCTTGGATAAATACTGTGTCATCAAAGATTCTTAAGCATCTCATCTTCCCTGGAATTTCTCTCTATGCCCGTGATACTTGGGTTGCTATTGAAAAACTATTTCTTGACAACGTGACATCAAGATATATGCACTTGAAATCTAATTTCAACAAATTAGCCTCTAAGGGCACACACTCAATAAGTGATTATTTTCAATATGTGAAGTCTATCATTGATTCTCTTGAAGCAATTGAATGTTCTTTTTTATAGGACATAATAACTCAAATTTTGCTTACCTGATGCATACTCTGATGTGGTCATTGTTATGTCTTCCTGCCTACCTCTGCCATCATATTTTGAGCTTCACTTGCTTACCCGATGCATATATGCAAGTGGTTGATGTAACATAAGTGTTGGAAATTTGATACATGAAAAGGATATTCCAAGACGAACGTCATGTAGCAATTTAAGAATAAAACTTTAAACGAGGGCCATTCTCTGACCCAACAATTCATAAAATATCTTAAAATATAATATTAGATGACATAAAAGAAAATGATTATAAATACTAAATAGAGGAGAGTATTAGAAAAACTATTATACATCTAATAAATATAAAATATCTAAAAATTATAAAAGATTGAGTAAAAATTGACTGAATATATTTAAGAGACTGAGCGGATTGAAAATTATATAAAAACATAATAATAATAATAAAAAAAGTGGTAATTATATAGGTTTGATTTGTGGTTGTGGAATTTATAAATCCTTTCTCATATAATTAATTTATGAGTTGATCTTGACTTGGAAAGTGAACGATGATGGGTATACTTTAGAAACATGCGCTTATTTTACAATCCATTAAAAGATTTTTTAAAAGGAAATTAAAATTAACACACAGGTAGTGTAGTAAGTTTCCATTAAAAGTTTTTATTATCTGGATTGATCATGTACTATTGTTGTGAAGTGATGAATTCATTGGCTTAATTGATAATATTATTTTAAAATCAATAAAATGTAAAAATTAAAGAAAAACATTAAGAGTGAAACATTGTCATGTGTTGGACTTTAATTTCCACAATGAAAAAAGAATAGTCTTTAAGAGGGGAAAAAACAAACAAAAAAACAACAAGGAACCTTCTTATCGACTTTGAAAATTGTACCCTATTCGATATCATGTCTGACGTTCGAAAACGTCTTCAAGGGGTTGTGAAAATGAAAACTCATTAACATTAATTTTCTTGAACCAATTTAACCTTAGTTGACTTAAAACCAATGTGGGGATCAAATGTTGGTTGATGAATCTGAAAAAGGTTCTCACTGAGTCTGAAAGCATCTTAAGGATGTAAGGAATATTCCTTACTTTCCTATTTAATGTTTGATCCATAGAGCATCACAGCAAGCCATTTGATCTCAACTTAAATCTGTAAGACCCCATTGAAACTGAAGCTTCCAAGCATGAGTTCATTCATATTGTGGTTTCTTTCCTTTCAAATAATTCAACACTCTTTCTCCTTGTCATTAGCTAGAGGAGGAAGCGAGATAGACAAGCTCTCGCTACTAGCTTTCAAGGCTCAAATTTCACACCCCCCTACAAAACTAAGCTCGTGGAATGAATCCTTACACTTCTGCCAGTGGTCAGGAGTTACATGTGGACGACAGGATCAAAGAGTCATAGAGCTTGACCTCCACTCCAGCCAACTGGTGGGCAGCCTATCTCCCTCCATTGGGAACTTGAGTTTTCTTAGGCTACTAAGCTTGGAAAACAACAGTTTCACCAGTGCTATCCCCCAAGAAATAGGTCGTTTGGTTCGGCTACAGACACTGCTCCTTGCGAACAACTCGTTCAGTGGTGAAATCCCGGCTAACATTTCTCATTGCTCGAACCTCCGGAGCCTTAATTTAGAGGGAAACAATCTTGCCGGCAACCTTCCTGCCGGACTTGGATCGTTATCAAAGCTGCAGGTATTTACTTTTAGAAAGAACAATCTAGACGGCAAGATACCACTCTCTTTCGAAAATCTTTCATCTATCATTAAAATCGATGGAACAATGAATAATTTGCAAGGGGGCATTCCCAGTAGTATTGGGAAACTGAAAACATTGAACTTCTTTTCACTCGGCTCGAATAATCTGAGTGGTACAATCCCTCCCTCCCTATACAATATTTCTTCTCTCATTCATTTCTCTCTGCCTTATAACCAATTTCATGGTACACTTCCTCCAAACATTGGCCTAACTCTTCCAAATCTAGAATATCTTGGCATTCACAACAATCGATTAAGTGGACTACTCCCGGCGACGCTCTTAAATGCTTCAAAATTTACTGAGATTTTTCTTTCAAGCAATGCATTCACCGGCAAAGTTCCCCCTTTAGCAAGCATGCCTAACTTGAGGATTCTTTCAATGGAAGAAATTGGGCTTGGAAATGGTGAGAATGATGATTTGTCCTTTCTCTACACCCTCTCAAGCAGCAGCAAGTTGGAAGTTTTGGCTATAGATGGGAACAATTTTGGAGGGGTGCTGCCTGACATAATTAGCAACTTCTCAACAAAGCTCAAGAAGATGACATTCGGAAGCAATCAAATCCGAGGAAGCATTCCCGATGGCATTGGAAATCTCATAAGCTTGGATACTTTAGGTTTGGAGAGAAATCATTTGACTGGCAGCATACCAAATTCTATTGGTAAATTACAAAATTTAGTTGATTTCCTTCTTAGTGAAAACAAATTATCAGGGAGCATCCCTTCTTCTTTAGGGAACATCACCTCGTTGATGCAAATTAATTTTCATCAAAATAGTTTACAGGGAAGCATCCCTCCAAGCCTGGGAAACTGCAGGAACTTGTTGCTCTTGGGTCTCTCCCAAAACCAACTCAGTGGTCCCATACCAAAAGAGGTCCTTAGCATTTCATCCTTGTCAATGCGTTTGGGCCTGTCTGAAAATCAGCTGTCTGGTTCCCTTCCCTTTGAAGTTGGCAAGTTAAAGCATCTTGGATACATGGACATCTCCAAAAACAGGCTATCAGGGGAAATTCCCGCAAGTCTTGGCAGTTGCGAGAGTTTGGAACATTTGTCTTTGGATGGGAACTTCTTCCAAGGCCCCATTTCCGAGTCTTTGAGATCTTTGAAAGCACTTCAAGATCTTAATCTCTCTCACAACAACTTGACTGGCCAAATTCCCAAGTTTTTGGGAGATTTCAAGTTGTTGCAGAGTTTGGATCTGTCATTTAATGACCTTGAAGGTGAGGTGCCTATGCACGGTGTTTTTGAGAATACAAGTGCGGTTTCGATTGCAGGGAACAAGAATCTTTGTGGAGGAATACTTCAGTTGAATCTGCCCACTTGCAGATCCAAGTCAACAAAGCCAAAGTCTTCTACGAAGCTGACATTCATAGTCGCTATTCCTTGTGGCTTTATTGGATTAATCTTCATCGCATCTTTTTTATTTTTGTGCTGCTTAAAAAAATCGTTGAGAAAAACCAAAAACGAGTTGTCATGTGAAATGCCATTCCGAACAGTAGCTTACAAAGACCTCCTTCAAGCAACTAATGGATTCTCCTCTGGCAATTTAGTTGGTGCTGGTAGTTTTGGGTCTGTGTATAAAGGAGTACTTGCATTTGATGGAGTGATTGTTGCTGTGAAAGTATTCAACTTGCTACGCGAAGGAGCTTCCAAAAGCTTCATGAGAGAATGTGCAGCCTTGCTAAACATCAGGCACCGGAATCTTGTCAGAGTGTTATTTGCATGTGCTGGCGTTGATGTTCAAGGTAATGATTTCAAAGCTCTTGTTTATGAGTTCATGATCAATGGAAGCCTAGAAGAATGGTTGCATCCAATCCATACATTGGACCTGGAAGTGCATCAGCCAAAAAATCTTAATCTCATTCAGAGGTTAAACATTGCAATTGATGTGGCTAATGCGCTCGACTATTTGCACAACCAATGCAAAAGGCCTATTGTTCATTGTGATCTTAAGCCAAGTAATGTTCTTCTCGATGGAGATATGACTGCTCATGTTGGGGACTTTGGATTGTTAAAGTTCCTTTCTGAAGCATCCTGTCAGTCATCTTCGAGTCAGACAA
>Ga0325411_1003910_pt1 | contig 16756 bp, 10 predicted proteins | sample PopdelMetagenome_13_FD_206181 | JGI IMG/M metagenome (GOLD analysis project Ga0325411, IMG submission 206181) | Populus deltoides microbial communities from Bellville, Georgia, United States - Xylem-PdIQD-R4 | ecosystem: Host-associated > Plants > Phyllosphere > Stem > Wood/Secondary xylem...
GCTAAAGAAATATTAATTAAATTAAGTTACGAATATCAAAATTTTATTTCCTATTTAAAATTGAAAACCTTTAGTGTAATAATGTTTTTTAAAATAAAACAGTAGTTGCTCCATACCTGACTCAGTCAACCCTTGGCTTATAAGCCACGTAATATATAACAACCGACTACACTGCTCCTGTCCCCTTTATATATATATATATATATATATATATATATATATATATATATATATGAAACAGAGATGGAGAGGTTTCCTTTTTATTAATTAGTTGCCAAATAATATGTAATAAAATCCGTTCATACTGATACTATGATTCTTTTGTCACTTCTTTAATTTTATTTCGTTTTCTTAATTATCCTCTACTGTCTTCACACACTCTTCCTCTCTCTTCTTGACATATCTCTCTGTCTCTCTATCGGATCAATCGCCTCCGTCCGATGAACTGACCAGCATTTCATCCATCAGTTCAAATGACTCCTCTTTAGGTTTCGCCTCCGGTCAAATCTCTCTACGGTTCGTTTCTCAATCCGGTACAATTCATTTCAAATCCCTAGCTCAGATACAATTAATCCTCTTTTTTTGCTTGTTCCTTAAATGATTTTTAATGACTGGGTCAAACATTTGATTCACTCTTATGGGTTATTATTCCCTGTTCACTGATCCATCAAAATTTTGAATCACCACCGCCTGGTTGTTCCACCCTAATTAATCAATCGCAATTTTTTTTAGGGTTAGGGTTTGTTGCTGTTATTTGAATTGACTAATGTTGAGGAAAATCATGAAAGGAGGGCATCGGAAGCCCTCTAAATCAGACGATAATGATTTCGGGTTCGGGCCACCGCCGAACTCCGGGTCTGGTCCCGCAAACAACGTGGTGGTTAACCATTCGTCCCGGGCTGCTCCTGGCCCTCCAAGCCCACGTTATGGGCCTACAGTCATTACTCCGCCGCCAATGAACACGGTGGAGCCTCTCCCTTTCTTCCGGGATGTGCCGGTTTCTGAACGTCCGAACCTGTTCTTACGGAAACTCCAGCTATGCTGCTTCCATTTTGACTTTACGGATACCTTAAAATCGATGCGAGAGAAGGAAATCAAGAGGCAAACTTTATTGGAGCTTGTGGATTTTATTCAATCGGGTTCGGGAAAGATTACTGAGAATTGTCAAGAGGAAATGATTAAAATGGTTTCAGTGAATATATTCCGGTGCTTGCCTCCGCATGAAAATACAGGGCAAGAACCCACTGATCCTGAAGAGGAGGAGCCTTATTTGGAACCATCTTGGCCTCATTTGCAGCTTGTTTATGAGCTTCTTTTAAGATATGTTGTGATGTCCGATACAGACACCAAGGTTGCCAAGAGGTATGTTGATCATTCGTTTGTGTTGAAGTTGCTTGATTTGTTTGATTCTGAGGATCCGCGAGAGAGGGAGTATTTGAAGACTATTCTTCATAGGATTTATGGCAAGTTTATGGTGCATCGTCCTTTTATTAGGAAGGCTATAAATAATATTTTCTATCGGTTTATCTACGAGACTGAGAGGCACAGTGGGATTGGGGAACTGTTGGAGATTCTAGGGAGTATTATAAATGGGTTTGCGCTGCCAATGAAAGAGGAACATAAGTTGTTCCTTGTAAGGGCGCTTATACCATTGCATAAACCAAAGCAGATATCTGTGTACCACCACCAGCTGTCATATTGCATCATTCAATTTGTTGAAAAGGATTACAAGCTGGCTGATACGGTTATTAGGGGTTTCTTGAAGTATTGGCCAGTGACTAATTGTCAAAAGGAAGTTCTCTTCCTTGGAGAACTTGAAGAAGTGCTGGAGGCAACACAGTCTGCAGAGTTTCAGCGTTGTATGGTCCCTCTTTTCAGACAGATTGCACGTTGCCTTACCAGCTCCCATTTTCAGGTTTGTGATTGTTACAACTTGCTAAGCTCGTAAACTTTATTTGTTATAAATTTTGATAAGTTAGTACAAACGTGCCTTTGGATGTGTTTCCAAATGATAAATGTGCATTTGTTGCCAAGAGAGCAATTCATTGGTTGTTTGAGATAAATGGTTTTTTTTTATGATGTTCTATTGCTTGTTCTGTGTGTATGATGAACTTTTATTCTTATTCTTTTTTATTTATATTTTGTGTTTCTTTCTGCGTGCAAAATTCCTCTCCTTGCTACATTTTCACTTTTGCATTATACATGTAATTTGTACCCTTGTCAGTCATAACATTTGCTGGTCTTTGGTGAATCAGTATTATACCTAGATTTACTGGCAATCCACTTTGTTGGCTACTGCTCTTCCCCATATAGAAACTTGATCATGGACCCGCCATTGTCTTGTTATTTTTATGTCGCTAGTGAGGTGTTTAATGTTAGTAATATTACTTGCATTCTATTTGAAAGGACAAATCAGAAGCTTTTACCTTTTATTTTCCATGGGAAACTTTCTTCTTCATTTTATCTAATGGCTGTGGTATTCTTTGCCCATGTGTGTTCTTCTTACTGTCCATGAATTATTTGCAACTGTTCTAAACTCCAGTTGCCTTTCATGATCATACTAGGTTTATCCCTTTCTTGTTTCCCTTGCAATCATGGAGAAAGTAGACTTGACAATTTTATGTATTTAATTTAAAAAAAGGAAATATGTGGGTTAATGTGATTACTAACTGTACCCATGTGGTTGTGTGTTGTTGTTCCTGTTTCTTCTGAACTGGATTGGATCAAAAGCTAGTTCTGTTGTAAGGTCATCAACTGCAGTTTTTAAGTTCTTATTCTTCCATCTCAGCACTGGTTCTTAGTGTGTTTCTGAATTGCAAAAATCAGTTTTGTCATGTATTCTCTTGCAGTGAATGCTGCTTGATGCTTATGACTGTTGTCCTTTTTTGTCTGTTCTTGCTTACAAGATTTCCACCTTCGATCTGCTAGCCATGATTAATGAAAGTGAAAACCAAATAATTTTTATTTTGGAGCTGCTATCTTCCCACTCTCAACTTTTTGTTTCAATTTTTTTTTTTTTTGAAAGCTTCTCGTTTGTAGAAGTTTTAGTTCAGTTCTAGTGTTTCTTGAGAATTTGCTGAGTTACGATTTATTGCTTTACCATAATTGTATTTTAAGATCCTGTGTGTTCAAGATATATTATTCTCTGGGATTAATTCTTCATGAAGTCAATCGATGGTAGTTGTTGATTTGTAGCATATAGTGTTTCCCTGATGGGAGCGCACGGGTTGCTTCTTAATTTCCTTTGATATCCTGTTTCTTTTTCTGTCTGAATTCACTTTTTCATTGTTCTTGTGTTCATTTTCAGAATTTTCTTTTAGCCAAAAAACAAAAATAGTTTGTCAATAAAAGCAAAAAAAAGAAGTTAGTTTGCCAAAATTTATTGTTTTAATTTCCAAATTACAAATGGGATTTGATATTTAAATCAATGTTTGGTAGTTGTATTTTAGTGGTGAAATCATTCACTTGGACTCTTTAAAGGTTCCAGATAATTAGCAAGGTGGGTGATTGCACCTGCTGATTCAGTAATGCATATTTGTATATTGCTGCTGGAAATTTGGCTTGTGGTTGAGAACCATTTACCCAGTTTCATTTTTTTTCTTAAAAAAAGAGTGTAAAATCAAAGTTTTATGTGGTGGATGCATGAGACCAAACCTCAACTTTCATTTTGTCAAGGATTCTTTAAGCTGTACTGCAATTGACCTTGTTGCCATAAGATTTGTTCCCATCTATTTGGCTTGCCTTCTTTTTTTTTCCAGATGGCCTTCTTTAATTGTTGAGAAGCCTGTCAGATACTCTCCACACATGTACTTGACATTGATTTTAGTCACTTTATTGGAATAGCAATAGCGTATTTTATTTTAGAAGTCTTTGCTCAGGTAAATTTCTGTTGGCAGGTTGCTGAACGAGCTCTTTTTTTGTGGAATAATGAGCACATAGTGGATTTAATTGCCCAGAATCGAACTGTCGTATTACCAATTATATTTGAGGCGTTGGAAAAGAATATCCAGAGTCACTGGAACCAGGCAGTTCATGGACTATCTGTTAATATTCGGAAAATGTTCTTAGACATGGATACGGAGTTATTTGAAGCGTGTCAGAGGCAGTATGCAGAGAAAGAGTCTAGGGCCAGAGATGTGGAAGAGCAGCGAGAATTGACATGGAAGAGACTGGCCGATGTGGCAGCACAGAGAGGGGGGGAGGATATGATCACTGTTTAACTGATTTCTCTGGGTCAGACGGTCATGGTCCATGCGAAAAATGGATGGATGGATGGCAGGCGAGGGAAGTGCTCGAGGATATTATTCTTTTTCTAATTTTTTTTTTCTATCTTATTTTTTTTCCATCTCGATCCAATCATTAAAAATGTCAGAAAAATCAGCCATAGTTGTAATTTAAAATGTATGGAATTTGTTAGCAATATGCTGCGTGCATGAAGAATGATTTGTGATCATCTCTTTTGATTTTTTTTTTTTTCCTTTCTGTGAAAGAATCTGCTTGTCATAAAAGGTTGGTAGGGAATCTCTCTTTTAGGTGAACTATTTAGAGGTAGGTATTCGAGTGAGATGGTCTTGCTCAGCGGAACGCCAAGCTTTGTGAATTGTGATGATACCGTGCAGGAAATAATATATTATGCTAATGTATATTTTATTTAGTGGCGTTAAAAAAGAGGGTTGGTTACTTGGTTTTGAGTTCCATTCTTGCTGTGTTAAGCAAATAATGGATGAAGTGATTCAAGTGTGTTTGGCAGTGTGGTTGTGGTTGCTTTTTAAATAGCTTTTCGTGCTAAAATACATGCTAATGATGTATTTTTATTTTTTAAAAATCATTTTTGACATTAGCACATCAAAATGATTTGAAAATACTAAAAACATATTAATTTGAAGTTAATAAAAAAATAAAAAATTTTCAAATTTTGTCAAAAGCACTTTTAAAACGCAGAAACAAACAGGCTAAGTAGTGTTTGCCCTGGCCGTGATGTAGACAAGTGTTTTTTTTATTTTTTTAGATTATTTTAATGTATTTATGTTAAAAATAATTTTAAAAAAATAAAAAATATATTATTTTAATATATTTTTAAATAAAAAATATTTTAAAAAATAATTATTATTATATTCTTAAACATCTTTTTAATTTGTTATGGTTCTCTTTATTCACCCAATTTATTTGTGTTAAACCTAGGGATATTTATGGATTGTTTGGCAAAGCATTTGAATTAAAGTTTTGTTATTTTTCAAAATTATTTTTTTTGGTTTGTATTTTATTAATGTCAAAAATAAAATTTAAAAATATTACTTTAATATATTTTTAAATAAAATAATATTTTGAAAAATAATATCAAGTGGCAGCCCTGGATTTTTTTCTTCTCTTTTACTTTCAGAGTTTTAAACACATGGACACATGACATGACACCATAAAATGAGTCTGAAGAGGGTAGGAACATGTATTCGGCCTAAACAGTAGGTGAAAGAAGAATATTTTTTAATCAGTTTACAGTATTTTTAACACATCTCGGCGTAATTAATCCGAAGTGAGCACCATTCCGTAAGGGTGTATCAGGAAAGTGATGAAAATCACCGATCCTGTGGGAGAACCCTTTGAAAAATGGCAAGAGCACTGAGGAGAACGGTGGCAGTTTTGTGTGCAAAGCTAGGGAAAGAGGTGTCCGCTACAACACAGCAACTTTATAACCTCGAGAGAGAGTCAATCCATGTAGATATATAGCAACCATCCATATCCCATTCCAATCTGGACTCTGGACTGTAAACGACTCTTTCTTCCTTTCTTTTCCTTTTTTCGACGCCGCGTATTCTTGTTCTTATAAGTAAGAAAATAGCTTCAAGCTAGGACACATTGAAGAGCATGTGTAAAGCATAGGGCTTGTTTGCATTTGAATGAGTAAGCGATGCCATTGAATCAGTTCTTAGAGGAGGAATTACACCATTGTTATCGGAATCTGTGTACAAGCTGCTATCAATTAGGCGTCGAGACGCTTTTCACACGTCTTTTCAAAGAAGCTGTGATGGTGCGGTTTTATGAGAGCATAGTAATGGAGAAGGTACTAGCCGTAATAGGATTCAGTGCTGGCTAGATTTGACACTGGTTTGCCGTAATGCTAAAAATATGGCGAATGCATCTATGTCATTAGAGATGAGTAAAAAAATTGATAAATTAATTAAATTGAGAAAATTAAAAAAAATAATTAAAAAAACTGAATCGAAAAAAAACTGAATTAACTAATTAAAAAATCATAAAAAAATTCTGGTTTGGTTCAATTACGGTTTTTAAAGTTTGAAACCAATTGAACCGAACCAAACCAGTTCAACCAACCTGCACTTAAAAAAAAACCTAGTATAAATACGATGTTTCCTAACCCTAAAATAACATTTAGCCGCCGCCCCCTCCTCCCTCTCCCTTTACTCTCTGCATATCTCTCCCCTCTCTCTGCATCTTTTCTCTTTGATTTTTCTCCTCTCTCTTTACTCTCTATAAACTTAAAGTTACAAGCTTACTTTTTTTACAGACCTACTTATCGAAAGATGCCCCAGCTCTTTGATAGAAGAAGCTTCAAATGCGCATTGCAAGAATAGGATTTGAGACTTTATCAAAGGGAATGAATGGACAAAGAGAAGTCTGCGGCCTTTGGTTTGACAACACAGTGAGATCTGTAATGATGTTTGTACAATGTTGATGTTAGAAAAGTGGTGGTCATGGGCTTGACTCCTCTAGGTTGTGCTCCCCACTACTTGTGGCTACTCAATAGCAGAAAGAAATGGAGATGATGAGAAAAACCGTAGGGATTTTTTTGGGACTGTGAACAAATTTTGTTTGCAACTGGAATAATTTCGGTTTAAACCAGTTTGGAAGGGAAAAAAACTGAACCGAACCAAACCAAACCGAACCGAAATTAATCGGTTTGAACCGGTTTTCGGTTTGGTTCGGTTCAAAAACTAAAAAAAATTCAATTTAATTATTTATTTTGATCTAAAACCGAACCGAACTAAAAATGCTCAGCCCTAATCGTCATTAACATCATCTTCTTATGATGCTTTCCATGGTAGCTAGGCTGACGTCCTGGTGGCTTAGCATGGACACTAGGAAAAGGCCTTACTACTCTTTATCGGAAGGGCTGGGCTGCTAGATGGGAACAAGCCCACACCTGGACCAGGCGTTAAGCGATGAGATCATGAGACGATTTTTGTCTCTTAATTTATAGGGTTAGATTCTCTAGAACCATAACGATTGATTGACTGTTGTGTGAGGAGATTGATATGACTTGCTACCGTACTTCACCTAGTAACGAGACTGGATTCTATAAAGCTTAAAATGGAGTACCCCCCAGGAAGATAGGAATCAATTGAAGTGCATAACTGCATATTGGTTCAGAAATATGACAGTACATCAACCATTAAATCCAACAACAAGAAAATTCAGTAACAAAATTCTATAAATTTAACCAAAAAAATAAATTAGATAAGAGATTTTTTATTTAAAAATTATACTCAAAATTTTATCTTGTTTAAAAGTACCCGTAAAAAATTATAATAACTAAACACAATAAATTTTTACATTATATAATTATATGTAGTCTTAGAAATGTGTGTGTGTGTGTGTGTGTGTGTGTGTGTGTGTGTGTATGCAAAAAAAAATATGAAATATTTAAATAATATATGTTCTAACAATTGAAATCCTGAAATATGTTAGCATAACTCATCTATCTAACTACGTCTACGTCATCTACTGGATGGTTCAGGCTCATCAATAGCACGACTACATTCTACTCTTGCTCCTTCTTGAGTGACCTCATCCTCCGTCACCATATCCTCTAGAGTTAAACTCTCTCCAAAATTATTAAGTTCATTGCGGCAAATATTGAACCACTAAGATGCATAGGCGTATCCTTTGTGTTCTTTGTCATTATTACAAAGCACAATTATTGCCTCCCGACCCTCTCATGGAAACAAGCCAACCTAATATTAATAAAATATTAATGTGAAATTAAAAGACCAATAAATAAAATAAACTCTTTAACATATATTAATTCTAAAAAGATTTGATTACTTATAGTATTTTGAATCCGCTGAATATGTTGCTTGTATTACATGTATGTAGGTGGAGGAACCTACTTGGGATTTGGTGTAATGACCCGATGTGTGATACTCATATACCAAATTATATATTCATTCTCTGTAATCACAAGATGCATCTCTGTAAATATTTCATTCCTCTATGCATCCCACTGTAATATATAAGCTTCATGACGGCTTAGCCAGTCATAATTATTGTTTCTACCCTGATGATTTATGGCATGCAATGCATCACTTGCATTGATTTTGACCAGAATGTGCTATTTGCAGTCAAATTATCGTATTACCAGATTTGGACAATGTAGCCCAACCATCTAAAAAAAAGGACCACCAATGTTCATATATTCATCTTGTGAGTGCAAATAATCGAAGTAACTGCCAGTCTATAATATTCATAAGACGTCCACATGATCTATAAAAGATAAATTTCTTAAATATTAAACAACAATAATTTGATGAAGTTAAGTTTTTTCTTTAATAAATGGTTCAAAAAATACCTAGATAGACTACTACTTATTCATAAGGCATCCACATGACCTGTAAAAAATAAGTTTCTTAAATATTAAATAACAATAATTTGGTGAAGTTAAGTTTTTTCTTTAATAAATGGTTCAAAAAAAATCTGGATATGACACTACCTATCTAACTTATTTCGATAAAATAACAACACATGTGTTAGATTATTATCAAATACTCTACTAACACACCACCTAGCATTATAAATATGTCAGTTTAATTGTATTTTTAAAGTTACAATTAGACAACATAAATGCATATAATTGCAAAATAACATTGCAATACATGCATCATAGTGGGAGCTAAAGTGTAACCCCTATAGTTTGGACAGTCAGAAGTGGCAATCTAGGCATTTAGAACCGATCCACGTGAAGATGCTCCCAAGGCTATAATTGTTATTAAATAAAAAAAATGAGTTATTTATTTTGTGTCAATAACAAATATTTAAAATTTAAATAATTATTTTAAATTCTTTGATTCATACATATAGAAATAGCAAACATCCCCCAATCTATTTGACCTTCTTTCATGCATGCAAGACATTAATGTATGTATAAGCATGCTAATAGAACAGATTCCCAGTTATAGGTAGGAATGACATTAAAATCATTCATAAGCGTTATATAAATTAAAAGTATATATCTCTCCGTGAGAGTCTGTAAATAATAATACATTGTCAAATAGATGGAATATATATGACCTAGCATACCTAAATAACACATTAAAATTATCATACTAATTCACATATACTTAACAAATAATCAACACATTTAAATCATAATTTAATAGATATCTCTGCAAGACCTCGTCGTTAGCATCATCTAGTGGTGTGGTATATGTCTTATTAATTATTCCATTTAAGATGCATGTCACCCTCTTCAATTTAGAAGGAGAGGGTGCCACTCTAAATACACGCTTACATAATGCAATTTGATTATGCACACCAGTAGATGTGACTACTTGTCCATCATAGAAAGTTCAAACAAAATTACAACGATCTATAGTGTTGGTGTCATCTCCCCATGCCTAAGATGGAATGGGTGTATCTCACGTATTCATTGCTCAATTAGTGTATGGATCAAGTCTTGATCAAATTTAATGACTTATATTGTTCTTCACATTCAGGTCTTTCAAGGGTACGATCGAGCTTCCAATTTTACACTCAAATCCCTTTTAACTTATCTTTGCTAATCAAATTATTGGTCTTTTTTTATTTTTTTATTTTTTAAAAAGAAAAATGATGATTTTTTTAAAAAACCTAACATTGGATTATGACACCCCATATATAAAGAAAAATCTGCGAAAATTTTGACGAAAACTTCGGTAAAGAATAAATCAATCTTAAAGGATTAACAACAATTAAAACATGACTTGGTGAGATAAAAAGAAATTACCCTTTTTCCTTATAATTTTTTCAGATATGTTCACTAGAACGAAAAATAGATTTTTTTTTGTTTCCTTTTTTTAAAAAAAAAGAAAGAAAGAAAGAAAAAACAAGCCACAAAATTTGATAACTAGAAAAACAAGATTATTATTTTTTATGTCTAAACCAATTTCATTTTATCTGGCAATTGCACCCCCCTCCCTTCCCCCCCATCTCATCTCCATCTAACCTCATCTATCCATCTATGAAGCCTATCTTCCCTTCCTAACCTTACGTTTGCTTCTTCCTTGGCATAGTAATCTCCTCCTCTTTCAATATCTTGCATTTATTCAATCATCAGTAAAAAAAAACCCTAATTGGAAGTGCAAGTATTAGAGAGGTATGTCAAAAAAAGGAGGAACAACCCCTGGGCTTCAAAAGGATGTCCCATGGAGAGTATCAACTTCAAAACCCATTCCCAAAATTCACCACTCTCCTATTCTCCGCGTCTCTCAAAACCCATTTTCCGATTATGCCGTTTCTGTCATGAAGCACCCTAATCCCATTGGAACTGGCTTAGCTACTGAAGCGCTTGTGGAAGCTGCTGGTCCTGATTGTATCGTCCCTGGCCAGATTACACCCTTACGTGTACTTGGTCTTAAGGTCTTCTTCTTCCTTTTCATTGATTTTAAGTTCTTTCTTTCCTTTTTCGTTCATTAGCTCTTACTTCTCCTGGGATTTTTCTACAACCTACTGTTCTTATTCAACTAATTGTTTTCTCAACATATAGAAGTGTGACTTGACGACAATCCCTTTGTTAAACTTTCTTGTAATTGGAATTAATAGTTTTTGGTCCGAACTCTGGACTAATAGGTTAATCAACCAGTTAAATTACCTAGAGCTTTTAATGGTGACGAGTGAGCAGGTAGCGATTCTAATTTCGAATGGTGATTCATATAATTGAATTGGAATAATCTAGGATATTTTAGGTTTATACGATTGACTTGGGCCTTTTATCATGTATTGGAGGAACTTCTCTTATGTTTGAGTCATGCTCTGTGTCGCAGCTTATTTGCATAAAGCAATCTGGCGATCAGAACTTATTTCTGCAATTTCTTACTGTCTAATGCTTGAAAGTTCTCGGCGTTGTTTTTCATAATTACCTGTTTAATTTATTAGTTTTTTTTTCCCTTTAACAGGTTTGGCCTATTGAGTTTGACTTGAAATTTATGGAACCTGTTGGACGAGAACTTAAGTTACTTGGAAAGGTAACTGTAAATCTCAGCATAACTTTGTTCTAGTAATCGTGTTAATGATATTCGAATATAGTGATGTTTTTGAAGTTGAAACAGCCATGCCCATACATGGACCATCATGTTTTTTGCATGTTCAATTAGGTTTAGGTTTTGCTGAAAGGGTCTTACATCTTGCAATTCCAACAATTAAATCCTTAAATTGTCATAACTACCCTGGTTACATAAAGTGAAAATTGACTTAAAAGTAATATTAGAATATCTCTACTCGTGTCAATTTCAATAGCCTCAAGAAATTCCTTCAAACGGGTCAATTCCACTTCCACAAACTGTGAGCATGAGATGTGGTTCCTGAATCTCCAATCATCCAGTCAGCATTTGCCTGATTACTATGGTTCTGCAGATCCCTTCTTTGCAACTAATTGACATTTCCATAAATACCAGTGGAGTTATGTATGAGAAATAGACCTTGCATGGTAGTTGAGAAGTTGGAGAAGAACTGATCCCTGCTTTTTAATGTTTGATTCTGGTGGAATGGCTCAGTCTGTTCTTGTATAATGGAGTGAGTCTCCAATATGTCCTTATATCCTGAATTGAGTCAATTTTATCCTTCTAAAATGACTAAGTTTCCAATCTATCATTTTTGTTCAAATTAACTGAATCAAGCATGCATATAATTTAATATTATACTGAATGGCCATGACCTCCATGGACATGTCAGTTGTGTGCAAAGCATGTGACAAACAGAATTTTTTTTTTTTTTTTAACAAAAGATTCACATTAGACAGCTCCCTCCCTCCCTCCCTCTCGTTGAAACATCAGTCCTCCTCTCTCCCCGATGATCTCTTCCTCCCCCATCAGGGTTGCCATTTTTGGTATAATATTAAGTCGCATGCATGATTGATTATCTTAATTTGGACATAAAAAAACGAAATGTTAGATTGGAAACCCAGTATTTTATTAGGATAAATTGACTCAATTAAGGATACAAGAATAGATTGGAAACTCACTCCATTAAATAAGGACATATTGAGCAATTTCCCCTTGATTCTGATTGGAAGGTTGGATGCTATCGAAAGTGAGATTAACATTCGAGTGTATGAATGAGTCTCAATTAGAGTTATTATATAAATTTCTACTGATGATTTTGTCTATTACACAACAATAGATCCATTTGAAACGTTTCAGAGACAAGTGAACTATTAAATATACAATTGTCAAAATGGAGGACTGTTAGTTGCACAATTAGTCCAAATACTTGCTTATTAGTGGTCAAGTAGTGTTTCTGTTTTTTGATATTGGGAGCACTTAATGATTTGCACGGCTCATTGATATATCATCTACTAGAGCAGGATATTTATGGTCATAAAGTATGATTTTCAAAGCGTGATACATAAGTCACTTGCAGAGTAACAATTGTGTAGATTAGCTTGTCATGAATCCAGCATCTTGTGTTGTGGTTGATTTTGAGAAAGGAGATCATTATTTACCTGTGAATTCCTCTGGTAGAACATAACAAAATTGTAAACCACATCTTCTGGAGTGGAAGACTAATACTGCCTAAAGGACTAGTTTCTTTTCATTTTTGTTTTTGCTTTACTATCTTAAAGATTTATTTTCAACAATCTAAGTTTATATGTGGTGCCCATTTCAACATTTTTATTTTTTCCTGCAAGATTGTTAGGAAATGAATGAATAAAATATTGCATTCATAAAACATGCATATCTATGTTTCTATCGAGCCTTATTTGGTGGTTAATGTTCTTGTCTATGTAGTTCATGGATGATGCTGTCAACCTGATGAACAAGTCATTTGTAGACCGCTAGTTGGTTGGTGTTTTTGGTTATTGCTGGCAGCTGCAGTTTGGGTTCGCCACTAGCAGAAGCCTAGCCAAGCAGAGTTGCTATAGATAAGATAACCTTTATGTTATCTTCCTTGCCAATTTCTAGTTCTAATGACAATTTCAAGTCAGGAGTCGGACAGTTTTATGTTGGATGCTGACGAGGATTCTGTTTCTTCAATGTTCTTTTGACCCTACAGTTTTGTCCTGCTTGCGTTTTCTCTTAAAATTCAGTGACATTGAAAATCGACAACTCATGCTTAAATAGATGTGGTTTAAAAAAAGGTCTGGAGCGTGTAGTTTTGATGTTTCTAATGCCTATGAGAAGGATTATTGTTGGTTTATGATGTACAATAATGTGATCGTAGATAGCATCCAATTCAATTGATACTATGAGCTACTTGTGGTCTTTAAGACGATGGTAAAATATTTTGGCAGTAGTATGGAAAATTGTAAGAGCAATAATGTTAAAGAAATAAGCATGAAGTGTGCGGTGCATCTTGGTTACTTCTCTGATTTATTTCTGTGAACTCTTCCTCAGCTCAATGGCCCAAGTGTTAAAATCTTGTTTTGTCATCACCAAACAACACGTTTTTAGCCCGAATGGAATTGTCCTTTACAAGACATGAGAAGAATGCTAGCGGGACTTAAAATTCTTTTGACCAAGATTTGTTAGGTATTTCATCTTATGGAATGTAGTTGTTATTTGTTTTAAATTGGTGGTAAAGAGAGATCCTGAGAATAATCTGCGTGGTCCTTGGGATAATCTTAGGAGCATGTTTTTCACATCAGTCTAGCATATTTGAAGAATTTATTCTTCTACTAGTTTTGGAATGCATATTATTTAATTATAGAATGGAGAGATTAGCAAATCATTAATCACAAAGTGTAACGCGATTTGATAAAGAACTTCGAAAAATAAAGGGTGCCTGTTTCTTGATTTTGAGAAAGGTATTTCTTAAGACATGCACGAAGATAATTTGGCTTCTTGCTGGTTTGTGATTCCAGCCAAGACCAGAGAGGAAAAATAATCCAAGAGCAGGGCTATTTGCACATCCTACACAGCATGTAGATGCGAGTTTGAGTTCGGAAGTAAAGCCAAAAATGGTGATGCATAAAGGGATCAGAACTCCATCCATCTTCATGTCATTATTATTACAACAGCCTAGGATGTCCAAATTAAAAACATTTTACTTGGATTTCATTTAAGCCACTGGTGGTGTTACCACAAACTAGTGCTATCCACCTATGGTGCCATGTAAGATTTTCTGGTCACGCTTTCTTTTGCTTTTCCCCTGCTATTTGCCACCTTGTTCGACATATAAGAATACGAAAACCTCTCTGAAGCAGTCATTACAATAATGGCTTGTCAAGGAGACAAATTGCGTAAAGGGTCTTGGCAGGAGGAGGAAGATGAGCGATTAACAGCTTCTGCAACTCTTTTAGGGGAACGAAAGTGGGACTCCATAGCAAGATTATCTGGTAGGATCCTTTGGAATGAACGCAAGAGATGATTTCTTCTTGATCTCTTTAATAAATTCCCTCTTATGTGTTCACTCGCAGGTCTGATGAGGAGCGGTAAGAGTTGCAGAATGAGGTGGCTGAACTACCTTCGACCCAATCTTAAGCGCGGTCATATAAGTGCTGAAGAAGAGCAGATTATTATTCAATTTCATGGGCAATGGGGTAACAAGTAATGTTCTTTCCTGAGCTAGTTCTGACAGTTCTAAGCTAATACAAGCAAATTCTTTGTACCCAAATTTTTCTCTAATTATATTCTCTTGCAGATGGGCAAGGATTGCTCGAAGGTTGCCCGGTAGAACTGACAATGAGATTAAGAACTACTGGAGAACTCATATGAGAAAGGAAATACAAACCCAAGAAGAAGGTGCGGTGCAATTCTATTATTCCTCCTGTCATGGAAACTTATTTATTTGCCTTTTTGTGCTTTGGTAACAACCATTTACAAAGCTTAACTAACAACCTGTTTTCTGAACAGGAAATTTTCAGCCCAAAGTTTACAGTGCCAAACCAGAGTTGCTGTATCAAAATGGCGACAGTACTAGTGCCTGGAAATATAGCATCAGAGACTACAACTCTGTTGATGATAATATCGGACCCGCAGGCTCTTCCTTGGAACATTATGAGTTACCAAGCCTGACACACATGGACTCACCATATGAGACCAGGCAATATGATTGGATTCCAAAGTTGTCCAATGATCAGAGTCAAACAGAAGTTCATGGGGAGGGTAATGGTTTAGACTGGTGTTTCTGTGATCCAGCTTGGAACTCTGAAGATAGTGACACTAGCACATTGGTCTCTTTGGGTTCTCTCTGGGATATGAATTGAGCACACACTTGATAGTGACACTGACAGTTGAATCGCAAATATGCGAAAGCTTCAAACTGTAAAAAAGATGTGTTTTAGCCACGTTTGCCAAATACCAACTTGTACCAATATGATGTAACAATTGTTGCTCATGAACATATAGATTTGTGTTGCTTTTTCCATATCATGCTAAATCCACCGTAACTTATCTTTCCAAGACTCATTTCTCTGTATTTTAAATTTAACACAACACAAGTCTAATACAGAACCTAAACAAGGTTTAAAGAATATTTAAGCTAAGAAAATATTCATTTTTCCTGTCACTTATACAAACATTATACCGATTTAAGTTTTAGAGTGTGTTTTTTGCAAGTGTCATCAGGCCTACTAAATCCTCCTAGTCTAGTTTTATTAGCTCATGAAAAGCACCTCCAATCTTTCTACGGAGGATATTTTCCAGCGTCATCAGTTTACATACGTAAACCTTCTTTTAAGCACGAAATGGTGTTGTTGGTGAGGAAATGGTGTGGGGATAATCGTTCAGCACAATACTAATGAACTGCAGACTAGAAAATGCAGCAAGTAAATAAGTTTTGAAGTGTGCAAGGAGCAAAAGTTTCAAGGGTGCAGGGTTATGTCTATGACACGAACAAGGTTTCAACTTTCAAGCAAGCCAAAGCCGTTGCCTGTTCCTCAGAGGGACAAAGACAGTGAAGAACTGAAATCCCATAAGAAAGTAGGAGCGGAACATGAGTTGATAAATTGTACTGTTTAGTATCGAATGGACGATCATGCTCACAAGCACTTTGCGCACTAGTTACTTATTCCTGGGAGAATGTTTTCCGAAAGTTTCCAGTAACCTAGACATAATTTTTATACTATAGATCGCTGCCTCTCTATTTTCTGATACATAATCGAAGTCTAGGGCGGCGTCCAGCTGAGTTTTTTTGAAGAACATGTGAACTTGGTTCATCAATGCATAGAAGCTTGAATCAACCAGTTAAAACCATCTCTATTAATTAGTGTTTCACTGTTATTTTATAAAATGATCTAGCAGTTGCTATTTACTCTTACCAGCATCAGATATATTTTGTTATGCTGTAGAGCAGAGACAATTTGAAGGCAGAACAGTTTGCAGTTATAATTGATGACTTGAAGCAGTTTTTTATTCATGTAGAAAAGCCAGCAATGTAATATGCTCGTCATAATGTTCATGAGCCAAGAGTTGGTCAAGCGTGATAAAAAAAGGAAAAAGATAATATTATCTATTTAATTTATTCAACTTGATAATGAGAGAAAGAAGCTTAGGTGAACTGAACAAACTTTGGTTGATGTCACTTTGCTTTAAGGGAAAGATCACCCCTT
>Ga0325411_1003911_pt1 | contig 16756 bp, 9 predicted proteins | sample PopdelMetagenome_13_FD_206181 | JGI IMG/M metagenome (GOLD analysis project Ga0325411, IMG submission 206181) | Populus deltoides microbial communities from Bellville, Georgia, United States - Xylem-PdIQD-R4 | ecosystem: Host-associated > Plants > Phyllosphere > Stem > Wood/Secondary xylem...
GTAATTTTTATAAAGTTTAGGGACTAAAATGTAAATTCCCAAAATTTAGGGACCAAACTGAAAATATTCCAAATCAATTATCAAACTGAGATTCATCATCCTTAACCTCATAATAACACTGTCCAGAATCTCAAAATACATTTAGGGGTCAAATTGTAATTTTTCTAAAGTTTAGGGATTAAACTGAAACTTTCACAAATCAAGGACCAAAATAAAATTTGATCATCTTCAACCTCAAGACCATTCTGTCCAGATTTTACAGCAAGGTAAAAATGAATTTCTTAACCCATAAAAATTAATTTAAACAAATCAACTCACAAATCTTTATTTCTAACAACATACTAATTAATCACCTAACATTAAACCCTTAATAATCATAAATCAATCTTAATAACATAAACTTCTAATCCTTATAAACCCTAATCTATCTATCTATCTATCTATCTATCTCATCCTTCCATAAACAAATCATAATTAAAAATAACATGAGAGAGAATCATTTACTTACTACTTCCACTTTTCTTAAACCCAAAACTCAAGATCAAAAACTGAAATCTTTGGTTTGATGAGGAAAGGGTCACGGCGGCCACAAGACTTAGAAGAGAGAACAGTAATTCTCTTGCAACCTTTTTTTATATACCTAGGTTAACTTAGGTTAAGTTTGGGCTGACTTGGGCTTGGGTTTGGCCCAAAAGTTTGGGTCTTACAAATGCAATTTGGATAAAAAATATGAAAGAAGAAATCAAATCGTGAGTAATTCTTTATCGTTCTTATTAAATAATATCCAACATGTGAATTTTAAAAATTTTGAATTCTAACTATTTATTTAGCATGAGTTTCAAATTAAATTGTACAATAATTATTTTAACATGATTCAATTGATTTGATAGAATTTAAAAACAATTTAAAAGTTTGATAAAAAATATGATTTTGTTTTTTAAAAAAAATTCAAGATTATATCTTTTTTTTTAATATTGAGAATGCGACATATTAGATCTATTCGGACTTTACAACTTAACATGCGATCTAGATCATGAACTCCACGGGATTTAATAATTTTGTTTTTTAAATTATTTTTTACTTAATGATATGATAGAAAAAATAAATACTTTCAAAATTGAGTATCAACCAAATAACAAAACATTTGTTTGAGATTGCGTTAATCTTGTAGAAAACAAATCAAAACAAATTATTATCAATTCAAAATCAACCAAATAATAAAGGAGAACATTGATAAAAAAAAATCATAAAGGATTCAATTCGAAAAAAAAATTGAAAGATGGGATTTTTTTTATAAAAAAAATTATTTGACATTGTTATTAAACTCGACCTAACGGGTCAACATTAAAACCTTTCGACTTAACTTCCTGCCTAGCCCGGATTTACAATTAACATACATGGAAGTTGATTTTAGGTGACCTAATTGACTTGTTAAATCCAAAGACAACCTGGAAAACCATTAAAAATATGGTATGACTTTAAAAAAACTTTAAGATAACATCTTGAAAAAAAATTAATAATAAGATGACAACATATTCGGTCAAATTAGGTTTCAAGACTTAACTCACAAAACATGCGTTCCGGATCATGAACTCCACGAGTTTTTAAAAATATATTAATGCTATGATAATAAAAATAAATGTTTGTAAAAATTGAGTACCAATCAAATATTGAGATATTTATTTAAAATTACAATAATTTCATAAAATGCAAATCAAAGTAAATTATGATGATAAATTCAAAATCAATAAAAAATTGAAATAAAAATTCTTGATAATAGAACTTAAGGAAAAAATTTGACAAAAAAAAAAACCTAAGGGGCTTCACTGTTCATGTGAACAGTGAAGACCATAAACTTATTCAGTTTTTTTAGTATAGTATGGACAGTGAAGCACCATAAACTTATTAAGTTTTTTTAATAGAGTAGTAGTAATATACCTGATGCTTTCTCAACAGTTGTTTTGTGATGAGCAATGCATTTTCTCTCCATCCCCTTCTTCACTTTACAGGATGATGAGAAGATGGAGCCATCTCTGCTGCAATCTACCCTCCTGGTCTCGCGGTTCAAACTCGTGAGTTACATAAGATATCTTTCCTGTGAACCAATGCCAGTTAGATCACGATCCTCCCCTGGAACACATCCACCTGGAGTTTGATTATTCAGAAAACAAATACCCCCAGCATCAACTACTATCAGCTCCTCCTATTCTTCTATTCGGTCTTCCCCAGGGCAGGAACACTGGCCTGGCCAGATCCTGTTTTGGCTGTTCTTAATTTCAAAAGGAGGGCTGAACCTAATCTTTCTGGTACAATTTCTCCGAAGTACTGGAGCAAGAACCGATCAAGAAGCTTTTTTCAACTTTATAACACAAACATGTCGATCACTGTACTGCATAAAATTATGGTGCCAATCGTAGAAAATAAAACCAGTTTCAAAGCACGAAAACTAAACGCTCGAATTAGAAGGAAATGATTGAAAATTAGCCTTGAAACATAATAAGTTTAAACAAAGTACAAAATACTGGAGGAAACAGACGCTCATGTTTGCCAGCAGATTTTATAATTCTTCTTTCTGTGTTCGCCACAATGTAATGTATTTACACATTTTAAACAGGATAGGGTACCGATTGACAGCATTTTGGCCTTATAAACAGGCCGTTGGACATTTTTCAGGATAAAATTATTCACGGCAGTCTCTTTCATCCTTCCATTACTGTTACACGATCATTTCTTTAGTGGTATATTAAACAGGCTCCTGGTGAGGTGTTACAGTAGGTCCCGGTGCTATGGTAAACTGCAGACCCCTCTGTTGCCCTGATTGTAGCACAAAAGCTACTTGTGTTGCTGCTAATGCTGCTGCCTCCTGTTAAACCAAATTATGGTACAAGCTTCAGCACAAACGATACAAATAGGATACAATAGATTAATACTGAAAGGAAAAACACTGACCTGTCTTTGCCTACGACGCTGCAAGATGCTGATGGCCCAAGCCATGATGTAACAGGGCAGAAGAAAACCAGCTGCTCGAAGCAAGAAAAGCTGTAGGGGATCCACCAGTTCATCAGATCGGTGAAAACATAAAATCCAAAAAACACTAAATGATGAAGAAATGATCATCGTCACCATAGAATAGACGGTAATCCCAATTCAACTTACAGAAAAAAATGTAGATACATCATCTTCTCCATCAGAATCTGTAGCAGTCAATGCATGACGCAAGAGCAGGAGGGCCATCAACTGCAATATGAGTGAGTTTGGGATTAAAACCAAATCTCAATTGAATAGAGAATCAAAGAAAAATGAGAGCTCAAATAAGAAAGCATCAGCAAGAGAAATTGTAGATGCAAGTATCCATCAGCATTGAAACTCAACTGGTATGTTCAGGGGAACTTCCAAATGATCTAGAAGGAAGTTTGTTCGAGCCTCCAAATAATAATCTAAACAGGTTTCTTTATATTGCTAGTATTCTCCAGGTATTGAGAGAATATGATCCTATTATGATTGCAAACAAATACTTCCATGTTAACAGACACATTGGTAAATAGCCTTAATTCATATTACAAATGACCAACTGGACCAATTCACATATGATTTTGAATAAACTTTTCAAGTGGAGCCATGAAAAAGAATACTTTAGATTCCTGCAAATACGATAAGAGGAATTTATGAAATTAAGGGCTTACAATAAGAGCAACTGAGCGGCAAAAAGCGGCTCCGCTGGCATTTGAAGCAGCATAGTCATCATACTCAGCTTCTAGAAAATGACGCTCAGCCTCTGCAATTGCCAATAGGCGAGGATCACGCAAATCCAGTTGAGTGCCAGAGATTGTCCAGCCTCCACTACAAAAAGGATCAGCAAAAGAATGTGTGATGATGCAAAAATCATCATTGATTGGTAAACGACATGAAAGTTATTTTGACGCACACACCCCTGGTCCAAGTTGAAGTTTTATGTGTGTAAAATTTTATGCAAGTGATAAAAAAAGCCCCAGCAATTCCAGATTCCAGAACAAAGAGCATAATTACAGATAACTAATAAAACAATGAAAATACTAGTTTAAACATACCCAATATCAATACCAGTATCTTCAGAATGAGGTGGACGAGGAGGAGCAGTGTAACCAGGTTGGTAAGGCTGTACATCATAGAGAAAAGATTAACAAGAAAATCAATTATAATCTATTATAAGTTGAAAATTAAAATAAAATAAAAATACACAAGTTAGGAAATTTTTCCAGGAGTAGACAGACATGGTATTTGCAGAAATCAGAATATAGTAGAAGCTACTTTCATCTAAGAAGTGTGGCAGAGTCCTGTTCAGACATATTTCTCTAGATCTCAAAAGAGGAAGCTGAGGAGCAATCTTCTTAATGAGTAGATTAGTAATGTTACAAGTATCATGACCACAAGAAGCTAATGATATATTTTGCATGTTGTGTACATTCATCTGTTCAATTTGCTTTTTTTATAAGAAAAGGAAGATTATAGCTCACCACATACCAAAATGTACAACTTTATATTCTAAACATAAGCCAAAAAAAATGTCTATCGACTAGAAATACATACAAAACAAGTACAAATAATTTAAGAACTTTTCAACTGCAAACAATGATCCAACATGTCAGAAGTTAAGTTTTAACCACAAAAAACCTCTGAAGAGTTAAAGACAATACTCTTCCTGCCCTCTTGTACTCAGTTCCATGAAATCCAAGAAATTGTCAAAGGTATACAAACCTAAATCTCCTTTTCAAATACAAAAACAAATCCTCTACATGTATAGCTCCTGATCAATTAAGCCTGCTGTGACCCATTGGAAACCTACGGTCCCCAACATCACCTGTAAGCTTTGGAAGTGTTTATTTACTTGCAATTTGATCATTATGCCTTCCTGCTGCTTTTGATAGCAGGTGAGATTCAAAATTGCCCGGCAAGTTTTCATGAAAGAAATTCACGTAAATTCATGAAGCGGTGCACTATATATAGATCAACAAGCATGCAGCCCACTACAGAGAACAACTACAAAACGATAATAAATGAGCATACCTGATGGCATATTTCACAAGTGATATCACCTTTCTCATTGCACCAATGCTGGACGCACTTCCTATGAGCATACTGGATGAGAGAAATTGAAGCCGTTAATACATATATAAAAAAGTGTATATCAAAGACTAACATCAATCTGAAGGCTGCTAGGATCAGATGGCATTTAAAAAGGGATGAGATGGAAAACAGGAGCTCTCTTTCTTGCCACTAGATTCCATTGAAGCAAAAGTTGCTAGTGTAGTCAAATTATCTAAAATGTATCTCACGGGCTCAAAAAAAATCACGAGAAACAAACTAATACAATTCTCTGAAACAACAAATTCTCGAATGATGTCTAACAGGAGTAAAACACTAAACAAAGAATTAAAAAAATCAAGCTTTAAATCCAAGATAGTAAAACTATCATCCACGGGCACTGGCCGGCCAATCTTGAATTCAATTGCATTCGAAATCAAACATTAAAGAGCACAAAATGACATTTAAAAGCTATATTAATTATTACCCTCCTTTTCATTGACCAAAAACCCTCAATTTCAGAATATTTAAAGAGATTAAGATACGAACAAAATAAGAGAAAATAAAATTTGTCAATATTTATTGTACCTTGAGGCTGCCACTGCAGGCACAAGGATTCTCTAAATTGCTAACAGAATCCTCCTCCTGGCAAATGCGACACTCGGCCCCCTGAATCAACGGCTCCTCCTCCCCCGAAATACCATCATCGATTCCATCATTTGCCCTCGAGCAGGAAGGGCCGACATCGGCCTCTTTGACGATCGCCTTATCAGACTCCTCAGCAGGCGTCGCCGACCCTGGCCTTATGAGTTGGTCAACGTCCAACACCACGTGATCACTCATTTGCAATCCCTAATTTCGTTTTCTCCTCTTCAAACTAAAAAAACAAATGGAAAGAACAAATTAGTTTATTTGAAACCCTAGGATCACGCTTCAAAACAGCGGATCGAAGGATCTCGAGAGAGAAATTTAAAGAGAGAACCGAAAAAAGAATTGTGAAATTGTTTTTGGTTGGGTCACCTGTGAAATTTTCTTTTCTTGTATTTACGCGAATGTGTTTTAGGATTTGTGTGGATATTTAAGCGAGGAAATAGGCGAGACCAGAGAGAGAGAGAGGGCAGGTAAAAAGCGCGTAATGTAGGATTTTGCAAGCTTAGGGCTTCACGATGAATATGATATAATTAAAGGTATTGTTTTTAGTATAATAAATAATTATAGTAAGAAGAAGGTTGGATTATTGGGATTTAAGCAACGAGAGAATACCGGGGTTTTTAATTAATGGAGGAGGGGTTCTCGGATGGCTCACCAACTCCCGACCAATTCTGGGGGTGGGGGTTGAGGATAGTTTTGGTATTTTATATAATTTGAATTATAATGTGTAGAAATGACCGAGAGATGTGGACCCCCTAATTATTAGTGTTGGGGTTCTCCACGCGTAGGGCTGCCAACCCAAAAGAAATTATCAATGATTAACCGAAAAATATAAATGCAGAAAGATTTTTTCTTAATATTTTTAAAAGCTCCTGCATCTTGTTTGATAATAAAAATGAGATAATTTTATAAAAAAAAATTAAGTTTAATTCTTAACAAATTAAATATTGAATAGTAAGATTAAAAAAAATAATAACATGAGTCAGCCTTCAAAATTAACAACTTGACCATGAGATCTTCTTCTTATTATAATTATTTAATACAAATAAAAAAAAAGGAGTTGAAAGAGATGAAATTGAGAAGAATCAAAAGGAGTCGAAAGAGCTAAACTTTCAAAATCATGATACAAGTCATGATATTAAAATTACCACATGGAAGAATAATTCAAAAAAATTACAAAGTTAAATTCTCAATAAATAAAAATATTAAAGGGTGAAATTAAGAAGAAAAAAAATAATAAAAAGAATTTAATACAAATCAAATAACAATCAAGAGAATAATAATCGAATTTGACATATAAATAAAATGAAACCAAATGTTAAATGGTAAAATTAAAAAAAAAATCATATAAGAATAAAATTAAAAACAAAACAAATAACAGTTGAAAAAAATAATTATCAATTTTGATATAAAAAATAAAATCAAATACTGAAGTGTAAATTTAAAAAAAAAAATCAATTCAAAACAAAACAAATAGGAATTAAAAGTTTGAAAATCAAATTTGATATAAAAACAAAATAATAGCACACCTTTCAATTTTAGCAGGCATAACTCGATTTCCAAGAAAAAAAGGGAGAATGAGAAAAAAAAATTATTGGTGTCAAACTGCCGCTACACATCGGTCCTGGTGTAAGAGCTTTGCGTGCTGCTTTCAGTGCCACCATGTGACAGCTAGTGCGTGGATGTCAGGAGACGCCTATGCTCCGTCTAAACATGATGGACATCTTATACTTGTTGGCATGTGCACCACAAGCGCCAACGTACTTGACTTCTACTCTAGTCCTTATACTTGTTTTAGCTTCAATTACAATCCCTTATGGCTTAATTATTCTAAATCATCCTAAAATTATATAGTTTTCCAAGATCGAGCACCATTTAACCCAGAGAATTTCTTTTTCATACCTGAAATAAAACCAAAATGAACCAATCGAATTAAAAAAACAAACAATTAGGGGACCAGGATTAAAAAATGGACATGAACTTCTTCCATAACTGTGGAAATTAGTCTTTGATTTCGGCAAAAAAATGGACTGGACATTTCTTTAAGCTCTAGATTTAGTCTCTAAAATTTTAATTGTTTTAAATTAATTAAAATTTGTTTTGTCAAACTGAGTATTAATTGAACAGCAAAATGTCTCGTCAACATTAACCATGCACGAACATGATAAACAAACAATAAAAAATCAAAGTGATATTAAAAAACCAAATACGAAGACAAATAATTGGGAGATCAAGACGTAAAAAATCCCATAACTAAAAAAGAGAATCACCGCCCCTCCCCTTTTTGTTTCACGAAAAGTTGTTTTTAAAAATTATTTTTTAAATTTTTATATATTTATTTATTATTAGAAAAGTTGGTCAACAGAAAATACTTTTCAATCAAATGAAAATTTAGCTTAGTTTTTAAGAAAGTGTTTTCTTTTTATCTTGGACAGAAAACACTTTCTAAAGCTATGAAAAGTTTAGAAATATCATGTTATTTGCTGACTATATTAAATTTAATCATTAAACTTTTGATTGATATATATTCTGTTTTGAATTTTTTTGTATTTTCATCCTTTAGAATTTGATTTTTATATCAATTTTGATTCTCATTTTTATGAATGTTTTTTGCTTTTATCCTATCATTAATTGATTTTTTATATATATTAGATTTGATACTCATTCGTTTAATTATTATTTATTTTATTTGAAATAATTTGTGAAATTATATTTTTTTAATTTCATAATCTTTCAACTTTTTATATGTTAAATTAGATCTCCATTATTTTGATTGTTACTTATTTTATTTGAGATAGTTTATGAAATTAAATATTTTTTCAATTTTATTCTCATTTAACTTTATAATTTGTGACTTGTTTCTTATTATTTTAACAAGTTTGAAAAAAAATATTAACAATTTATTTTTCATGATATAGTTAAACACTGGAAAATACTTTTCAATTTATTTTTTATAATACTACTAAATATAAAAAATAATTTATTTTCTAGGAATATATTTTTTAAAAAAATCACTTCAAAAAAAAAAAATTCCAACAAACGTCGTTAGTGTTTTTCATGTCCGTGGCATTTTCATATTCATTTCATTTCTTTGACCATGAATCTACTCGAGATATTTTTCTCTCCTCACTTCCCGCCTAAGCTAAGCTACCAAGTGCCCGCCTGCCGGACCTATAACAGGGACACAACTACTCGGCCTCATGGTTGGGTCCATTAATTTCTCTCAAAATATATCCATTTGGCAATTGGGTTTTTTTTTTTTTTTTTTTTTTTCCGTGAAAGACAAATTAATATCAATATTAAAAATTTAATTTATGAACAGTGATTGCTGAATGCTAATTAAGCTATGTATAGAAGGAATTGAAGTCTTCCCACATAACCACGTTGGATAATTTTAGCTTAGTAGTTATTTTTTGAAAGTAATTTTTATTTTGAAATATATTAAAATAATTTTTTTAAAATTATTTGTTATATTGATACATAAAAACAATTTAAAAAAATTAAAAAATAAATAATTAATTTTTTAAAAAAACGCTTTCAAGAGCGTATATAAACATGCTCTTAATGCATATGTAGTGATATTAATGTATTATGAAATTTATTTATAAAAAAATATCAACCATTGAATTTATAAAAAATATCAAGGAAATCTACTTATGTAATGGATGAGATATTTAGAAAAAAGAATAGAATGGACAGGTTGCAAATTTCATCTACAGGCATGATTGATTCCCGCAACTTTTTACAGAGGAATTACTCCTCTATGAGACCAAAACTAAAATACAAATTTCAATATTTCTCCATCACTTTAATTTCTTCCTCGCTTCACCGTTCCGAACACACTTTCTTCTTGATTTTTTTTTTTGTGTAAAATAATTAATTATATATTTTTAAATTATTTTAATATAATAATATTAAAAATTAATTTTTAAAATAAAAAAAAAAATTCAAAAAATAACTACTGATATTCCACCGATCACCCGTTAATACAGCCCGTAGCCAAATTCGGGAAGGAGCATGACTGGTCGTTTCTGAGGTTCCAAACCATCCAGCTCATCTGATCCGGAATTTAATAAAAATAAAGATTATCCAGAAAGATACCGGGTGGGTTGTCGTTGTCGAAAAGCGGTTGGCACGATGACTTTACTACAGCAACAGTTTTTATCAAAATCTTCTTGTCAAAAGACCAAACTACCCCTCCGTATCTGTTAGTATCATGTCATTACCACGTCCCCCTTCCTCGTATCTCAGGTCCCAAGTGTTTATTATTCTGAACAAAGGATATTTATAGAGACTGGAAACATATGGCGTTTCATTTTCATTGTTTCGGGGATAGTTGTTTTGTTTTTGTGTTTTAAAAATGTTTTTAAAAAGATTTATTTATTTTTTATTTTTTTTGTTTTAAATTATTTTTTTTAATATTTTTAGATCATTTTGATGCGTTAATATTAAAAATAATTTTTTAAAAATAAAAAATATTTTTTTGATATATTTTTAAATGAAAAATACTTTAAAAAATAACCGCAATCACACTCTCAAACACGGTAAAAACTCATGATTCTACTAAATTATCCACCCCCTCGAAAAAAAATCATTAAACATCGAGTAAACAGAGAATGAAACTAATGAAGAATAATTTTGTTATAATAAAAATAAAAAATCTGTTATAATTATAATTATTTTATTAACGGTTAGAGTTTATGCTTATTTCTGTGTTTCAAAAATACTTTTAAAAAAATTAATTTTTTTTATTTTTTTTATTAATTTTAAATTAATATATTTTTGGTGTTTTCAAATTATTTTGATGTAATGATATCAAAAATAATATTTAAAAAATAAAAAAAATATTATTGGTATGCATTTTGACATGAAAAATTATTTGAAAAACAACCATAATTTATAATAATTACCTTTATATTCTGTATTCTTTATAATCTAGCTATAAGATATTAATTTTTATTTTATTTAAATTAAAAATCATCATATAAAATTTATAGTAGTTAACTAAGAAAGAACGAACTACTTTATATTATATTAGACTTACAAAAAAAAGAAATTTGACTTTATGGTACTAACCAAACAAAGAATAAAATAATTCTTTTAAATGCTTCACATTGCAAAAAAAAAAAGAAAAAGAAGTGTTTGTTTATAAAAAAAAAATATTATATTACTCATCATTTTAATTATTTTTTTCCATAAAAAAACCATGAAAATTCGTAAAGAGAAAACATGAAGAATCTTAAAATTATATTTTTCAAACTTAGTATAAATTTAAAGAAGCGAAATCGCCATTAAATCTCTGTAATCGATTGTAGAGCAAGGTGTGGTAATTGACGCGTTCATTGTCTCATTGTCTTTTCCTGGCAAGAGGACTAGATAGAGCTGGAAGGCAGTATAAAAGAAAGGTTACTGAGGTAAATATGAAATACTAAAAATGTGCGGCTAAAACATCATTTACTTAAAATTTAATTTTTTTATTTAAAATTAATTTCTTAAATATTTTTGAATTGTTTTGGAATGCTAATATGAATCATAAAGTTTTAAAAATAATAATAAAATATTATTTTAATATTTTTCTAAACAAAAATTATAATAAATTATTCATCATCTCTCCAATGTTTAAATCATTTTCTTTTTTCATGGAAAACAAATAAAATAAAACAAGGACTAACTACAGCATTATACCAGTAATATCCATGTTTCTGGTTCTATGATAGATTGTAAAAGCATTGTTCTTTGTTTCAAATGATTTTCCAGAAATTAAGTAAACAAGTCAGGTGTGTTTTTTTTTTTCCCTAACATAATTACAAGTGAAACTATGGCCAAAAATCACCAACGAAAAGAGGCCCTTGACTACAAATAGTGAAACAGAGAATCCCAACGAAGGCAGGCTATTGTATTCCTGTTTCCCCCCTATTCTGTCCCGAGTTCGAACCGGCGGTCTGGTATTATATTCACCGGAGTCCTGAGATTTTTAATTAGTGAATGGGTATGGACGATGATCACTATTCGAGGACCAGTTCCAATATTCAGGTGATAAATCTGGACCATGCCCTGTGTCTTCTTTCCCCGTAATAGCATATGCCTAGCTTGGCAAGATTTGTTGTTTTAGCCTGCCATTTTTGGTCTCCAACAGTGTCAATGGGTAGCATTCTTTCGTGCATCACGATATCTTGCATCAGGATAAGGCTGTGCCTGCACCTATACCTAAATGGCACGACGTGTTTAGCCATCCAAAGTCAAGCAGAGAAGGCTAGAAGTGAATAAATACTAAATAACTCATTTTGATACAGCACACTGAACACAGTGTCGAGGTGCGGAACTCCCCCATCTCGGCTAGTAATTCATTAGTTCAGGCCATGAGGAAGCATTTGGTAAAATAAAAATAAGGATTTGAATTCCCGCTAGATACATAGTGGGAACCTGATCTTCTATCCTATACCGTTGTTCTTTCACTAGTTACACTGCATTTTTTGGATCCCCACGTAATAATACATCTCACCTTCCCACTGAATTGTCAAGCTTTAAGAGTGGGTGACTGTACAGTGAACAGGGAAGCGTGGAAAATCAATAGAGGCTTCATGTAATTTACACAAGCTTCCACCTGATATACAAAGCCAGGAATATGTATTTGTATCCTGCCACAGATGCTATCAACTTTTTCCACCTCGAGTAACTATATACCACCCCCTCTCTAGATCATAAAATGTCTTCAACTGGTGCTTCCCCCACTTCGATATAGGCCATGCAACAAATATCAATACTATGGCTATGCCAATTAGAGAGAGTAGTGTTAGCGGGTCATCACTAATAATAGTCACAATCCAGTCAGAGTGCTCTTCCATATCCAAGGCAGCATTGGTATACAAGATGAAAGCTCCCGATGCCCAATCAAGTGGGATATTACCAACCTGATTAGCAAATCCAATTCTGCACAGTAAAACCGCCAGTCAAAAGAATTTCAACTATGGGGATAATGATAACAATAAACAATTGGGATGTGAACAAGTGTATGCAACATATGCTCAAAGAGTGAAAAGCAATCTGAAACATAAGCAGTTTAATTCCTGGACTAATTTAATCATTCAGCAATTGAAGAAGCATATAATTCTTATTCGTAGAAAACACTCCTTGCACGTGGTGGGTGAGAAATTTACCTTTGGTCATCAATTGCAATTCCAAGGCTGTCATGAAGTAGGGCAACGATATATGCTGCAGAGAAACAATAGAGTGCTAGATCTTCATCCTTGAATGATTGGTGTTTCTTTTTCAACCTTGACCAATCCTCTCCACAAAACTGTTCTCCAGCTATCATGAGATTCAAAAGAAATGCCCTTTGATCCAGTCCAAAGAACTAATCAATCAAAGAGGACAAAACACATAAGAAAGGGATTTGGAAACGTATAACCAGAGCATAATATGAACATGCTGGATATGGTTGCAACCAAAATCAGAACATGATAGGTAACTGTAATTGTTGTTTCTCCTACATGGAACACAAAATACTAAGAAACAGTAAGCTGCAACATAAAAAAAAAGCAAGAAGAAGAGGGGAGGTTGTAAAACCTTTGATGTATGGAAGAAATTTTCTGTGGCCAAGAACTTCCCCTGAAGCTTAGGTACAAATATTGATCCTATGTGGCAATGCTGATAGGAGCATCTCTCTGCATCCAGATAATAAAGAAACTAAAAGGACATAAAATTATGACAAAATATCATGCTATGATTCTTCTGAAAGAATTTCAAACCTTTTCCCTTTTGTAACAGTGTTAGGGCAGCTGATCTGCACTCAGAGAAGTTGCCCCTAGAATGAAGAGTGGATACAAATCTGTTCTTTTCAGTCAAAGAACCTGGAGAGAGCTTCCAAGACTCCACAACATGTGAGTATCCCTTGGGAGTACAAGGGTCCTTAAATATTCCCTTCTCAAGAGATTCAGCAGCTGCTTTATTGGGGAAATGCAAGAATTTATGTCAAGACATCCCATTTCTAAAACCAATAATGATAGAATGAACTGGTGCATAATGGTCAATACAAACCAATCAAAGATCCTATGATTACAATCAAACAACAGATAAAGACAGTAACTTTAACAATCATTATGCATGACCCAATGAGAGAAAAATATCATATAGCCTGCACCAACGATGACCCTCTACTCCAAGCCCAAGAACTTCAAGGAAGTAGAGAAATTATACCCCAACTTTGAGCAGTTGCAACAACAGTAAAGAACTTAATCCACAACATTCAAACTCATAATTGTATTTAAATCCTTACATATATATAAAAGCACCAAGTCTAACAAAACATTTGAAAGGGGTACACCATCAGTATTTTATGTTTAATTTGTCATTTAGTCATTATGTTACTTAAATATAATAATAAGAAATTCTAAAAGAAATCAAACTCTCCATCCCGCCTCCCGTAACGTCCCTCCAACTTTTTATTCTTCATTTACATCACTGGCCTAAAGAATATAAACATGCACATTAATCATAGATATATAGACATTTGTTCTTATTGCTGTTCCCTTTAATTGGCATGTAAATATTAGACTAACAGAGCACATTGAAAGATAAAATATATAACAACGAAATTTACCATGTAATAGAATAAATATAGCTGTGTTCAGATTTTACTTTTAAATTGATTCTCAAAAACTAAAAAAAATAATAATCTTAGATTGCATTTAATTCAGATTTAAGCGCTTAAAAAAATACAAGGCACGGCATACTTACCCAAATGATGGTCACCTGAGACAAGTGATTCCCTCAATGCTTCAAATGCAGCAATCTGCATAATTAAAAAGTTACAAGCTACCAATACTTATTTTTTTCTTAGCATCCAAGAAGAGATCAATAACCAAACTTCAAAGATCTAGCAATGAAGATATATGCAATTAAAAGCAGTCAGCTGAGATGCAAAAAGTTTTATAAGAGTTTCACATATTAAAATCGAAGCAGTTGACACAATGATAAAGATTAAAATACTGCCCACGCAGACACACTTTCATCTAGCTTAATATGCTAGGAATTTTTATTTAAGCTCTTTTTTAGTTTTTCCCTGTTTTCTAGTTGAGTGTTTTTCCATTATTTAACAAACCTTTACTGAAGAAAAAATGGCATTGGGCTTTAATCCTACATGATCCCACATTCTAGCATTCATCTCATTGTTGCAGCACTGTAATCCAGCCTAGAGTACTCCATGAGAAAACTATTCAAGCAAATGAATTAACAAATTTTGGGGCTCACTCTTCCTTTATCCAAAAAAGAACAAAAAAAGGCAAATTTGACAATGGTGGAATATTCAAATTCATGCCAAAAGGCACAAAACCAATAACATTTATATGCAAGTATAAATATCACCCATCCAAGCTATGAAAAATAAAAACCAAATATGTTGATAATCTTGAAAAGCATCACAGCACAAGCAAGAAATACGATAAGAGAAGTCTCAAATGAAGACTGCTATTCTAGAGAAAGATTACCTGTCCCAAATGAAGAAAGCTATGGCTATAGATATTGTAAGAAATATTACCGAACTTAATAGTTCGTGAGAACTCAGGAGGCACTGGCTCTGTTGAAACAAAAGTCACCTGCAACAGCAGCATCAAACAGTAAGCATAGATAACAATTTTGCATTACTTAAAGCATGAAAGAAGATAGCAAATTCAAGCAATATTAACTTCTTAAAAACAATTATTTTCTATAGACCATTAGCAACCAACCAACATGAGGAACAAAAGAAAAGATCCCCTAAATCTAGAAATACAACAAATAACAAGGAGACGTGTTCATACCAAGTGACTCTTAGCACATTTCAAATTTTCATCACCACAATAGAAGGGGTCCTAACATATTCTAAACACTCTGCCCTTGAATGGTCATTCTCCACATTTTCAAGTTAAATTCTCATTACCGACCATCCTATTGCCATATATTCACAAATTTTCAATGGCACAATATAACACAAAAAAAAAAAAAAATTAAATTTGAGATGATAAAATAAAACCTGAGCAGAAGCTCCACCAAGTTCAATAATCCCACTAGTTTCCAAAGGATCGCCACCAAGAGCACCCAATGCATAATTCGCAACAACCCAAGCGTACAACCCCTCGTCCGACCCTATCGAAAAAACCGCACAATCACGACCAATGTCAATCCTCTAAGACAATTACCAATAACAAAATATAACTACAAATAATACCAGTAATAACAGAAGCCCAACTGTCCTGAAACTTAAATCCAGACTTCCTCAAAACCCGTCTACACACATTCAAGATCTGATCTTGAACCTCCAAATCAAGCAACCGCACTCCGGCAGTTGCCATTAACCTAACCTCGGTCTCTCCCCACAATTCTCTAGGCACTCTCCCTTTCCCAAACTCCACCAATTCCTCCACCGACCCACCTGCCCCTTCCGGATCCTCCGCATACGCCGATAACCCTGGATTCACCTTCAATGCCCCTTCTTCAAAATCAAACACAGCTTTCCCTCCACTCCCAATTCGGTACCCGAATACATGAATCCGGGTACCCGTACTCCCTCCGTCGATTATGATACCGTATTTTTTAGAAAACGATTTCGTTTTCGATTTAAAGAGATAATAACAAGATAAGAGAGCGATTAGGGTTATGATAGTAATTAGTTTGGATTTGATGGATCGGGTATGGAGTTTGATAGTAGGATCCATCTTGTGCTGGTCGGTCTGGTCGGTGGAATTGGAACCGACCCGGTTGCGGACATGAGGGCGTCGCATCAAATAGAAGGAATTGGCATGTGAAGTGAATGCGAGCAATTTAGGGTTTTGAATGGATAAGAGAGAAGAGAGGGCTAACAAAGAGTGACTGCCCCCCTCTCTCTCTGAAATTCCGATTTGGGTCTGTGTTTCGGGCACTCAGGCGGTGGTGGTGGTATTTGACGCCGATGGCGAGACGCGCTAACGGGAGTTTTTTTAAAAGGGAGGGTAAAAGGTGTTTGCGGTTCGGTTTACCTTACAAGATCTTTTGGGTTCGGATTGGTGACCGGTCTGAACCTTTTTTTTTT
>Ga0325411_1003914_pt1 | contig 16748 bp, 6 predicted proteins | sample PopdelMetagenome_13_FD_206181 | JGI IMG/M metagenome (GOLD analysis project Ga0325411, IMG submission 206181) | Populus deltoides microbial communities from Bellville, Georgia, United States - Xylem-PdIQD-R4 | ecosystem: Host-associated > Plants > Phyllosphere > Stem > Wood/Secondary xylem...
GTTAATCTAAGGCCAGACAAATCAAGGCCAATGACTCTTTGATGCACCTGGCTACAGTCAACACGAGTCCAGTTACAGGGGCTGGAGTTGTCGTTCCACGAGGAAAGAGTATTTGAAGGATCAACGACCACCTGAGATTTAAAAGAAAGTAGAGCTTCCTTGTCAGTGAAGAGGCCCGTCACAGCAGCATCCAATACTTGAAGTGCATTTTGGGATGATAATATAAGAACTAAAACAGCAACACAACGAAAAAGCAATTTTGAAGCCATAACTTCCTGGTTTTTGAGGGCACTAAAAAGAAAGAAAACCATCTAAAAAAATGAAACTTGGACCACCACGTAGAATATTGTTGTTTGTTATGTGCTTCTGGGCAACCCACATTTGGTCCTATTTGTACTACACGATGGCTCTCTCCAGGCATTCAATTCGATAGCGACAACACTGGATTTTCTTTGAAATTCCGTTTGTTTGCGTGGTTGCTTCTGTGTTTGAAGCAACCACAGCAACAATTGATTCATAAAGTTAAAAACGCAATTTATTTTTGATGCACCCACTGTATTTTGTGTTTAAAACACCGGTAATATCAAAACAGTTCTCCACTACTTTTCTTCACATTATTCATTAAAGTGAATAATATGTTTTTTTTTTAAAATTAGTGCAGTGAATTCACTCGAACTGTTCATGTTCACATTCACGTGAACAATAATTTTTTTTGAAAAAATAGTTTAGAGTGATTAAATTTACTCATACTGTAATCTTAATTTTATTTCTGATAATATTTTACTTAATTTTATTACACGCTCAAAAAATCATAGAAACTGTAGTTTTTGTCAGATGAATTTTATAAGTAATGGAATTGTAGATAGTTTAATGGAACAATAAAAAATATTTTATATAAAGTATTATTTATTTCATGATATAGTAGTAGTAGTTAAATCTACAATATTTAAATTTAAAACCATTAATATATATAACCTCAATTTAAAAAGCATTCTTAACCAAACACATTAAACTATTTTTTGTTCAACCTCAATTTTAACCAAACATATATAAATATCAAACCAACCTCAACTAAATATATTTTTTATAAAATAATTTTTTTCAAACTACAACTACAAAAGTTACCCCTACAATCGTAGGGCTCTATTTTGTGATGAATTTTATGTTTATTTGTTTTTGTGTTGTAAAATATTTTTAAAAAAATTTGATTTTTTTTAATTTTTTTTAAATTAATACTTTTTTTTGTTATTTTTAAATTATTTTGATACGTTGATGTGAAAAATAATTTTTTTTAAAATAATTTTTTAATACATTTTCAAATAAAAAACACTTTAAAAAATAATTAATACACTTTCAAGCACCTTCATAATCTTGTTAGAACTAAGATATCCAGTCTCTCCATTGCTAGGATTTAGCAGTCTATTGGTAGCCTTCTAGCACTATTGGCCAAATTGAGTTAAAGCGTATAATGTCGTTACCGCCGATGCTTGATTCCGGTGTGCCATTTTTCATTGTCAGATAAGCATAAATTTCCTAGTGATGTCCTAATGGAAACTGAAACTAGTGGTCTCTTGATGTAGTTAAGAAGTGAATTAGGATTGTTTCCGGTCAAAACCCTTGAAGACCAACAATATTTATAACAAGTCAAAATTTTAAAATAACAATAATACTATAACTACAAGCACTACAAGATTTCATAGTTTTACCGACAGACAGATTCCGTCAATATGAGATTCACAGTTCGTCGGTAATTTTTTTACCAACTGAAACGCCAATGGAAAACATCTATCGGTATACCGTTCGTCAGTAACACTGCATTCCGTTGCTAAGTCTGTCGGTAAAAAAAAAAATATCACAGATGGTTTTACAGATGGAAATTGCGTGCCAAAAAAAATTCCTACTGAAAATATACCGACGGATTTATTCCGTCGGTGATAGTGGCATATCTAGTAAATATTTTTTAGCTATCGGTGAAATGTCGACAGACGGTATCCGTTTGTAAATTTGTTGGTGAGTGTGGATTTCCACCACTCTCTGTGCAATGTCGACGGATGGTATCCGTCTGTAAATTTATCGGTGATTGTTGCATTTGCACCAAGCTATTGTGAAATGCCGACAGATGGTATCTGTCTGTAAACTCATCGGTGATGGTGGCATTTCCCCGCTCTCTATCAAATGCCGACGGATGCATTCCGTCGGTAAATCCCTCGGTGGGTATTTTTAAATTTGTTTTTTTAAAAAAATATTTAGAATAAATAATATAAATTAATAGTAAAAAAACCAATTATGCAAATAAAATTTTATTAAACATCAAGAACAAAAAAATAAAGTTAAATAATATTCATTACAAATTGAATGTGTTTCAAAAAAAAAAATTAAATTATCACAATGGCGGAGCTAGAGGAGGAGGTGGGGAGGCTAGTTGTTATATGGCCAAAAAGAGAGCGCACATGTATAACCACTCTGTGATGCCATGTTCATGACCTTTTAGCGAAGGTGTTCATAATTCACCGAGAGTTGCTTGTATTTCTCGGTGAGATTAGTTGTGTGTTGTTCCAAGGCCATGATTTCCTCAGATTGGGTGCTCAATACTGATTTGGAGCTCCCAACGGTTGAGACATTACGGGCCGCCCGTAAGTTCTCGGCCATAGTATTGGAGAGCCCATACACGCGATTTTTATCGGGTCTTCCGGACGATCCTACCTCCATCCACAAATTCGGATCGAAATCTGGATGGGTCGAAGGATCGTCCCCATATCTCTCCCTCAACCGGCTATTATTCAAGGTTGTGTGCGGATTTATTATTCCTAAAAATTATTTTGGATATTTACCACTCCGGGTTTCTTTATCCAAATATTAACAGTGAATAATAACAAATTATTCCCAATAATATTTTGGATATTCATCATTTAAGAATTTCTTTATCCAAACATTAGCGGTGAATAATAGATGAATTCCCCTAAAATAAGATTTTTATATTTTTTGGAATATTGGCCAATACCCTTTGGAGTTTTATAAACATGTTGTAAAATCCAGAAATGCAAGAAAACAAATTTTTTTTATGTTTAAGAAATCCATGCGAAAACATATTTTCAAAACTTCCAATATTTTTTGTATAAAAAAAGAGCATTCAAAACATGTTAGGGTATTGGCCGTATGCAACACGCAAAAAAAATATTTATATATTTTTTTATAGGAATAAACAAAAACCAGGTCACATTAAATAACCTTGAAGTCTCCAAACATATTCAAAAATAGCATAAGGAAATAGATAAATAGTTCAAAACCTTACTGACAAAATATTTCATTTCAAACAAACCAATCAGTACATACCCTGCATGATGTCCTCGGCAGTGAACGTAGTGCCCTTCTCTTTGTCTCCAACAACATGTCCCTCTGCCTTGCAATCCAAAAGAGACAGTGAACGTAGTGCCCTTCTCTTTGTCTCCAACAGCATATCCCTCTGCCTTGCGATCCAATTGAGACTTCCTATCCTTGTCAAGCCTCAACTTCGTGAAAACAACCTAGGACGGATTGATACCGTCATATTCTGCCGTTGGGGGCCAAATGGAGGAGAGACTTGGCAATTCCTGTTTTGCATGTGTGAGGGCAGTTGGACCTGTGGGGGGGGAAGTTTCAGTATGGAAAACTTTAGCGTTGATGAGAAGGAGAAGGACCGTGTGTGGCCAGAGAGAGAGCTCTCTGTTTTCTTTTCTTTTCTATTTTTTCTTCTCGCCTCACTCGGTTTTCTTTCTCCTCTCTCTCTTTACTCTTCTGCTTCTATTTTCTCTTTTGTTCTTGCCCTATTTTTCTTCGTCTGTCCTCTTTTTTTTTCTTTTTTTCATCTTCTTTTTCTTTTCTTTAGGTCAGCAGAGGCAGAGTATACATAGTCTATACACATCTCTTATTAGGAAAGATTCAATGCATTAATCTAAGATGAAAATCCCAGCTGATTTGCAGCCAAATAATACAAATGAGGAAACTATAATATTCTCATTGATTATGTGCTGATTCTAGTGAGTGATTTCTTTTCAATTTTTTAGAGGATGGTGTGGCTTCTTTCTATCCTTCTATAGGCCAGCTGCTCCCTTTGAAATGAGGCAATAAAAACATGGTTGCAACTCACAAAAATCAGGCGTGATGATAAAGGAAAAACAACAGGAATTTGTAGAGAAAAAAGGAAAGAAATCAGATGGAGGGTGCAGCTGCAAAGTCTTATTTTCCTTATTCGGTGTGGTAAAAATCCTGTCATTTATGATGATCCAACCCCCTCTCCAGCTTTCAATGTCCTTCTTCAATTCAATCCCTCAATTTAGCACTTTTTAATTCAGTCCTTGATCCAAAAAAAATCCTTCGAATCAGTCCTGCGAACTCGGGCAAAAACCCTTCTCGCGGCTAGGAATCCCTGCTTTCAACACTAGATATTCAAACGGGAATATCTTGAGCTTTTGTTATTGAAATCAAGTGATTCAAAAGCCCAAATTCATCTACATGTCCCAGACTACAACTTTGATAAAGGATTCAAAGTGAGATAAAATCGTTTTGGATAACAGAATCTGGCAGGAATCTGGTTGGTCAAAAAGGATCTCTGGTTCTAATTTAGAAACTGACAATGCCGAGAATCCTGATATGGCTGAGAGTATGATCTAAGAACAAATCAACAAAATTTGTGACGGAAATAGAGTTTTTAGTGCAAAACTCGGGTCAGGATCCTTCGCACGGTAGAATTCTCTACCTTCACATTAGATATTCAAACGGGAATATCTTGAGCTTCTGATATCGAAATCAAGCGATTCAAAAGCCCAAATTTATCTATGCATCTAGGAATATAATTTTGATGAAGGAGTCGAAGTGAGATAAAATCATTTTAGAGAACAGAATCTGGCAGTAATCTAGTTGGTCAAAAAGGTTCTTGATCTGACAATGCTAAGCATCCAAATCTGACTGAGAATTTATCCTAAGAACAATGATCCCTAGGACCTAATAAAGCTGTAGGTTAATTTTTCAACATGTCATGAGTGACAGAATATAGCTAGGATGGTCAGATATCGTACGAAACCAAGTCAGAATCATAGCCTAAATTAGAACAAAAAATTGCGACAACAGCAGAACCATTTTTTTTAGCCCAAATTCTGAGGGATTTATCCAACCTTAAAAACAAGATAACAAAGGAACAAATTTAGCATTATGAAGACCCCTAGTTAGTCTAAGAAAACCTGATGATTTTGGCAGCAAAGGAGAAGGATAAAGAGAGCATAAAACAACTCAAACAAGTTTTCGAAAAAAAATATTTCTTTCTCTACTTTTTTTAATCCTCCAGCAAACATGAGCTAAACTCCTACACTTGGTTCAAAAGAGGTATACACCGTCTCTAGCACATGGGGTCCAAAAATGAGTAACAACAATGATGTTGAAAATATTCTCAAACACGTTCTTTTCAATGTGCATGACGTCAAGGTTATGACGGAGAAGATTGGTCTTCCAATAAGAAAGCTCTCAATAGATACTTCGCTTTACCCAATTATGGGTCAAACCAAAACCAGAAAACTTATGCTTACCTGATTGAAGACCAAACACAATGTCACCGTACTCTAATACAACATCATGCAATTCTTCACCAGAAAGACGCGGGGATGCAACATCCTTTTTAACTCTGCCAACAAAGAAATCCTTTCTACTCTTTCTGTACCTGTGATTTGGTGGCAAGAAACGACAGTGATAGTAAAAAAATGAAGTTTTACCTCCATTTATTAGTGTGAATGCCTTGTTGTTTTCCATACAGTATGGACATGCTAGTTTTCCATGCATGCTCCAACCAGTAAGCATTCTATAAACTGGAAAATCATTGATAGTCTACATCAAAGCCGCCCTCATAACAAAATTTTGTTTCCTCGATATATCATAAGTCAAAGCTCCGGAGGACCACAACTGCGTCAACTCATCAATCAACGGTCGAAGACAAACATCTATATTTCAGCCCGAGCTGATCGGACTGGTATGATAGTAGATAAAAACATGAACTCTGGCCTCATACACATGCTCGGTGGCAAGTTATAAACCATGAGTATGACCGGCTAACAAGAATAAGGAACAACAAATGACCCAAATGGGTTAAATCCATCTGTACGCAACCCAAGACGCACGTTCCTTGATTCAGCTGAAAAGTGAGGATGCACACTGTTAAGTGTTTCCATGCTTCACCGTTAGAATGATGCACCATCACTCTATCAACCACATCATGTGATTGGTGCTATGTCATGTGCTCAGCAGTCCTTGGTGACATGAATAACCTCTGCAGTCTAGGTGTAATTGGAAAGTATCTAAGTTTTTTATATGCCACTAGTATCTAAGTCCTTGGTGCTATGTCATAAAAAATGGATGTTCAAAGAATATGTAATAGATGCATAACATGTAAGAAAACCAAGTTTAGAGTCGTGCCTCATGGTTTGTATATACCTTTACTAGTACCTAAAGAACCTTGGGTTGAAATATTCATGTATTTTGTTTTAGGGTTACCTAGGTCCAAAAAGGTTAGAGATTCAATATTTGTTGTTGTATATAGATTTTCTAAGATGGTGCATTTCATATCAAGTTATAAAACCAATGACTCAACAAATATAACAAATCTTTTCTTTAGGGAGATAATTCAGTTATATGGTTTTCCAATGAGCATTTTGTCTAATAAAGATGTTAAATTTCAAAGCTACTTTTGGATTGTATTATGGGGTAATTTAGAAACTAAATTGTTATTTTCTACTACTTGTCATTTATAAAAAGATGGACAAATAAAGGTGGTAAATAGAACTTTAACTCAATTGTTGATAACTATTATCCAAAAGAATCTTAAAAATTAGAAAGATTGTTTGCCATTCATTGAGTTTGCATATAATAGGATTATGTTTTTTACAACAAAGTTTTCTCCTTTTGAAATTGTGTATGGATGTGTATGGATGTAATCCTTTAACTCCATTGGATTTATTGTCTTTACATGTTGATGAAAGAGTTAGTTTTGATGGGAATAAAAAAGCACATGTTGACAAATGTTTGCATACAAAGGTACAACAACATATTGAGAAGATAAATGAGCAACATGCATTTAAAACCAATAAAAGAAGGAAAAAGATAGTATTTGACAAGGAGATTGAGTTTCAATGCATATGAGGAAAGATAGATCCTGCTCAAAGGAGATCTGTATTGATGCTAAGAGCAGGCGCACCATTCCAAATTCTTAAAAGATAAAAGATAATGCCTACAAAGTAAAATTACCAGGGGAGTATGGTATTAATACTACATTTAATGTATCTAATCTTTCTTTGTTTGACGTAGGTAATGATTCAAGGGTGAATCCTTTCGAGGAGAGATGGAATGATGTGATCCTTTCATTAACACCAAGAGATCCATTAGAGGTTCCATTAGGTTTAGTCACGAGACTTAGAGCAAGAGGTTTAAGGAGGTAATTAATGGATTTCTTTAAAATATATGGGTTAAGATGGACTTTAAGAGGATATCAAAGAATGAAGAACAAGCATTGATTAATTTGATTCATGTTTACTTATAGGGGAGCTTCTAGACATTACAAAAAGATTGAAATAAGTAGATTCAAATCTATCAATTTTAACCTTTATCTACTTTTTTTGTTATAACTTGAGCAACATAATGCATTTTGATGCAATTCTAGCTATATTGAAAAGTAGACATTCACACCTTTCCAGTAATATATGGTAGACCTTCTAGTTCATCAAGATGAGGGAGAACTATTCGTTTGACATTGGGATACAATTCTGCCAACAATTATGAAATTTGACTTTGTGTTTGTTTTTATTAGTTGGATTATTATTTATTTATCTTTTAATTTGTTATAGGACTTGTAACATTTAAGGGTTATTTGGGTAGATTTTATTTTATTATTTTAGTTATTTTTGGTTTTTAATAAGTTAAGGCTCATTTATCAAGTTTTGGTTTATCATGTCAAATTAGGTTAACTTTCTACTATATGAATCAATTGTTAATATTATTTTGAGGTTAATGAATTTTAACTACAAATTGCCGGATATTATGTGCTTATTTTTCTTTGTGTAGTTGAGTGATTTCAATACTAAATTCTTGAATAAACTTGCAAATTTTTCAAAAGATTTATATTTCTCATTCGTGTATCATTATAAACATAGAATGGGAATGATCAATTTGCATATAACTTTGATTTTTCAAGATCAAATTCTTATTGAATCAAGTTGCAAGCTTTTTTCTAAACCTTGAATTAGCAATATAAAAGATAATTTTGCATCTTGTCTATTCATAGAAAATGATAGACATTGATTTAGTGTTAAGAGGGTGGCTTGGTAGTTAAGGATATTCGTCATCTTTTCAGACTTAATGAGGTTCCACTTGAAATGCTTGGGGAACGCGATGATTTTCATTAGCCTATTCGTTATTGATTTTCTTCAAGCTTGTGGAACGGGATGTACATCCAACTTCTTGTTCAAATACATTGATTTTTCTTCATAGACTCGGGAAGTCATGTTCTGAACGTTGATATGATCTTGTGGAAGATATGGCGCAAGAGACAACAAAATGACTTCTATTATCAATAATTTCTTCTCAACAATTTGTCCACTTCCTTAATTTCTTCTAAAACTTAAAAAAAAACAAAAAAAGCAGCCTCAGAAGACAATTTTAGCTTCTTTTTTTTTTTTGTTATATAATTCTGCGGGTAACAGTTTTGGATCCAATTTTGCAGCCCAACCGTATGTATGAATTTAGCCTTTTCAGCTACGACTGGTAATGGTTTGTTCGTTCTTTTTTTATAATGCAGAACTCGGTCCACAACTTCTGGGTGCAGGTTAGATTAACCCTACACAGACACGTAGTTAGCACGGCACAACTATCAATTGAAATAGGACCCGTGGATTTTGCTGGTGGCCGACAAGTACGGGGAAAGAGGATCTTAGGTGTTTACATTTGGTACTGATATTTTTATTTAAAAATATATTAAAAAAATATTATTTTTAACATCAGTATATTAAAATAATTTAAAAATATAAAATATTAATTCAAAACAAAATTTAATTTTTTAATTTTAAAAAAAATATAATTTGAAACACAATTTCAATCAGTACTAAAACTTATTCCTTATTTCACAAGTTTTTTTTCTCACCTTTCTCAATCAATAAGCTAATATTGTGAGTTGATTTATTTATTTTTGTTTGAATGTTAGGTTAAATTCAGTATGAAATTAAAAAGGGATTAATGCAAGAGCATGCTAATAGGATAACAATAACATAAAAGCATGAAAATTGTAATGACCAAAAAGGGTTCTAGATTTGAATTATAAATTTATAATTTTATTTATAAAAAATTAAGTATATAGTGATTGCCTTCTCGGAAGGTTTACAACACCTTTAAATAGATTAGGAAAACCTATCTCAACTAGCAAACAATTTAAAATCTAAAAAAATTAATGAAATAAAAATAAAAAATTTTAAAAATTATAAGAAAGTAACAAAATTATAATTTTCATAGATCCAACAATTCATTAAGCAATAAAATGCTCTCTTATAGAAAAATATTTTATAAAATTATCTGAAAAAATTTACACCCAATCCAACAACTTAATCTTTCATTGTAGTTTTAACGTATTAACCTAGTTGGTTTGAGTTTGTTGCCTTCAGAATACCTTTCTCTCCAATAATATAGGGAGTGTTGCTGGCAGTGTTGTGTGAGTATTCAACCTTATTTCTCCTATAATCTTGGATCATCTCACACAGTATCTGTTGTCGTTAAGTTGTGCATTGCTAACACATATCGCCTAATCACTTAATTGTTTATTTTGGCTTATTTTAATGTTCTATGTTAAGGCTTATTCCATTTTAATGTTCAATTATTATATCACTTAATATTTCTCTTAATTTTGCTGCGTTCATTAGGCTCCACATTGTATTAATTTGAACCTGTTTTCCTCATCTCTGGTGCTGCCTTCACTGATTAACTAACGTTAATCCTGTAATTTTGAATCTGAATTGAAGTTTGCACTCCTTTTCCTGCTGCCTTTACTCTGACAGGTTTTGAAATGAACAGTTCAACGATAGATACATGTCAATCTTTATTATTTGCTCCACGTTGCTGCTACTGTTTACTGTCACAGATTAATATTTTTCACCAGTAGGTTATCCTAGTGCTTGCTTGGACTTGCTCAACAATCAGATTAGAAAAATGATGTTTCACCAATCAGTCATCAAAGCCTGTAAATGTTGCAGATGGATAGGTTTGTTTACCAGATTTTTTCAGAACATGGTTGTCTATGGCTCATTTCGAATTGTAGCTTATTGTCATAGCTGTAAACTCTGAAGACAATTGATCTAAGAAACCTAAGTCCTGCAATATAATTCCATTTTGTTCTACATTGTAGATGGATATAGGCTTGGTTATACTTTCCCTGTGATGTGTTCTTAATTTCTATACCACACCTATGTCTGTTAGGTTCTGATTCGATCAAAAACATGACCTGACATGTTGAGGAAACAGAAGGTAGGAGTGTTTCTTTATTTTTATTTTTTCTTAAATAATCAAGATCAAACATTCTAGTATGCTTTTTGTTGAATGCATTTTTTACTCGTGAATAAGGTGGCTGATTCAGTGTAGTGAAGGATTATAGAGTGTGCTTTTCATCCTTCATATTCTATTACATCCTCTACGTAAGATTGCTAGGAATACATGGATAAAATTGAATTGTAAACACGAAATAAATCGAGAATAAATGTGAAATTCTGAAGAAGCTCAATCACAGTCAATGGTCAAGATCCTGCAGATTCTTATGATTTCTTCTTTTTGGTCATTAAATTTCTTTGCTACGCTGTAGTTCTTTATTTATCGTGGGTGAATTATTCGGCACACAGATCCAATAGCCAAAAAGAAAATAGATCTGAAGATTTCGGAACAATGAACTCGAACAATTGAAACAAGAAGCAAATTACTGATAAGGTGGAAGAAAAAAATAGCAAAATTACTGATAAGGTGGAAGAAAAGAATAGTCCTGATTTCTTCTGAATCCCGTGACTCAATGTTGAAGGCTTTAGAATCAGATATTGGTACATGGAAAGAGAATTAATTGAAGGTAACTTAGTTGTTCTTCTGAAGTAATAAATAGATGTTTTAGATTCCCCTGCTATCTTATTTTGATTTTTCTTACTTGTATTTGTTTACAATATGATAGGGCTTCTATAAACAGTAATACGTACAGATGTGAGCAGACAGTTAACTTTTATACAAAACCATGCCTTTGCACAAAAGGAAATTCCAACGAGATGCTTTTAGTTAACAGAGCAAAACAACAAAGTACAAGTATCTATGCAGTCTTCGATGAAGTTGGAGAACCTAGCAACGAAAACTAGCCAGTGTCTATGCAGTCTTTGATGAAGAAAAATCACTTGCATCGCCAATATGGATTGATGTGGAGAACTGCTATAATCTTCTTCACCATAATTGTGTAACATACACCGAAACTGAGGTAGAAAAACTCTATGAAACCATCATCTTCTTTTTCATCACAAGGCATTAGCTGCGATGGTGATTCTTCTTCGTTACAATTGTTTTGCAATGGAGGTCCACACAAGAAAAGATTTCTTTAATAACTGTTTTCATTGAAGGTCCCAAACTAATATTTTCTCTCAGAAGTCTTAACCGACAAGTTGTTGTGTGCCTCAGTACTAAAAACTGCCAGCGTAGTAATTTCAGTAAAATGCTGATGGATGACACCATTCAAGTTGTTGTAAGAAAGATTTGAACTATTAATCTGCTTTAAGTTTGAGAATGTTGCAAGATAGATTCAGCGAGATTGTTGTGTGATAAGTTTAATATGTGTATCTCACTTAAGTTTCCCAATTCAATACCACACATGTAGCTGAGAATTTTTCCCCTGTGACAACAATACATATTTTTCGTTGTAGACTCTATCACTTCTGTAATGTTGGGCCAAAAACTGTTTTCCAAGTTTTGGATACTATCCACAAGTGGTTCACTTATTATTTCATAATAAGCTTTTTTTATGAAACTTGATCCAAAACTAAATCCGAGATCCATTGAAGCTTTCTCCAAACTTGCCTTGAAAGTAAGATTGCCCGAACAAGAGGGTAGTGGAGAGGGTAGTGGACTAGAGAGTTGATTATATGAAACATCCAAAATGTTTAATTGTTCTAACAAGTATAACAGAACAGGAAACTCATCATGAAAATGATTAGCCCTCGGAAGAACACTCAATGATGAAAGATTGAAGTCGGTGAAGTTGTTACCTCGAAGATTCAATGTAAGCAGGGAAGAGATATTAAAAAACTCATATGTTAATGTACCGCTAAATCTATATTTGATAGATACACATGGGTTATTTGTGATGGATTGGAGTAAGATGGTATAGAACCAAACAATTTATTCTTAAAAAGGTCCAAATATGCAAGCCCGTCAAGCTTACAAAAATCTCTTGGAATTGGACCCTTACAATGGTTTTTGGACAAATCGATTAAGCAGAGTTGCGTCGAATTGACGTGATAAGTTGCTGTCGTTGAAAGCTTCAATAAGTCAAGGTTCTTAAGTTTCCTCAAATGCGATCTCAAAACCTGAAAGAGAGTTGTTGCGCTATATGTAAGTCATAATGAGCTCACGCTATGCATAATAGAAACTAAAAATCAGAATTGATATGGGATGCTGTTGTTCAATTGATTATGACTCAGGTTGAGGTTCTCTAGTTTCCTCACCTCATCGGTTGGACTTCAAAATTACGAGATATATGATTTCTCATGAAATTCAATCATACTAAAAGTGTGTTTTACTCGAACATTGTATCGATTGTAGATCTAGTTGAAAAATTATAATTCAAATTTTTTTTTAGTTTAATATGAGTGTCCGGACTGGCTTGCGCGCACTTCAACTAATCTCACGGGCCCTGAAGTTAACGATCATGTAAGTCTCCAGTGGTCATTATATGAGCAACCACATAACTCGAATCTGAGATCACAGAAAAAACAAACTTCTTAATTCTAAATTCTTACTACTAGCTACCACCTAGATGATTCAAACTTTAGTTATACAAGTAATGATTTCACAAAGAAGTTCAGACAATATCTGTGTAGGTGAACGAACACCAACAGTAAACGGATAAAGGTCATACATATTGACAATGTTTAGATTTTTAATGTGGGCCATTTAACATTTACTTGCGTGTTTTTTTTGTTTTTTTTCCCCAAAATGTACTCTGTTTTTAGCAATCTCCAGGTTTTGTAACAAATAGTTTCTCTTCTACTTTAGTCATTCTTTAAATGATTATTTTAATACATTCCTCGATTATCATATAAAAAAAACACTTGGATGCTTTTTTTAATTTTATTTTATTTTAAAGGCAATGAAAAAATTATACTTTTTTTTTAAATGAGAATAACGGTTCCAATCGACCAGTTTCGGTTCGGTTATTTTAAATTAAAAACCGAAACCCAACTGACCTGTTTTGGTTTGGTTCGGTTTGATTTGGTTCAATTTCAGTTTGGTTTGATTATTTTATATTAAAAACTGAAAATTATATTGTTTTTTGGGCTCTTTTTTTACTTTCTAATGGGTTATTTTTTGTTCGGTTCAGTTTTTTCAGTTTGGTTTGGTTTGGTTTATTTTTTAACTAAACCAGTTTAGTTCAGTTTGGTTTTTTAATTTCAGGCTTATGAAACCAAAATTGAACCGAACCGAATTTTTTTCCAATATTCTAATCGCTATAATCGTTTTTTTTCATGGTTCAGTTTTTTCGGTTATTTTTTTTATTTTCTCGATTTAATTGGTTTTTCAGTTTTTTTGCTCACCCTTACTTCTTATACACCTCAGCATGCCCAACACATTTATATGTAATCATACCATCTTGGGTAAACTCATTTTAGTTAAGGGATCTGATGAAATCGTAAAAATCTAAGTAGCCTAAGAATAGGGTTCATAGATTAGATAATCAGTTAATCAATTGATTCTAACAATCTTATTTATTTTTCATAGTCAAGGTGGTTAATAACTTGTATTTGATGCTTTGTTAGTCAAGGTGGCTTGCGGTTAGTACCTGTAGAAAGTCATCTTTGGTGGAGGTGGAGACTTTCCTATGCTTAAATAAATATCTTTTTAGAAAGAGAAAATATAATATACATCTTTGGTGGAATTATTTCATCGGTATATACCAACTGAATTGCCGACAAAAGCTATGCCATCGGTAATTATTAGTGACAACAAAGGTCTGTCGGTATAGACCAACAACATTAGAGATAGAATTATATCCGTCGGTAAAAATTACACACAAAATAATTTTGTCAGTAATTTCATTGGTTTTCGTCGAATTTTTGGTAGTGGTTAAAATAATGGTTGATCCAATTCAACAAGGGAAATTTGGATTATATTAGGTTCGGTTTATCTCAATTTTTGCGAGTGGTTTTGGTTTACATCTCCACCTTTATTTATCAGGAAGGCCTAATTGTAAGTCGAAACTGTTAGGATACTTTTCGAACTTAATCAAATAAATTATTTTCTTGAAGGATTAAATCATTACCACCATTATAGTTTTGGGATGGATTTGTACATTCTCTGTATATCTTTCTTTTCATTCTCTTTTCACGCCTCCTATGAATACCGTATCGAGGAATGAACGGAAACTCCAAAAATCAAAAGACTACCCTTACTTCTTAGTTTTGTTCTATCGGGTCCTATTTATAGAATTGCTTCTTACACTTGTGATTGTGCATGGGATGAATTGCTCCAAATAATAATACCTAGAGATATGTCTGTGGTCATGCGAGTGTTATTCCATGCAAACGTTAATGCAATTTCAGAAGGTAATGCAATGTCGTAGAATTTTGAGAGAGAAGATAAAAAAAAAATGTATAGAATGAATTGCGGGGCAAATCTTCTTTGGCAGTGAGCAAACTCTTGCTGCTTAATCTAATCTAGTGCATTATGAGTCACCAACTGCCAACAGAAGAATTGCCCAGTAATGCATCCATACTCAGTAAGCTGCCTTTTGCTTTTTGCTCCGCCGATGAACAGTTCCAAGGTTCATCGGTACTCATTTATAGCTCAAAGAAGAGTATGCATTCTACATGCAAAAGGGATATTCTAAGGACAATCCATCAATTGCCAGTTGCTCGTCAGGAGGAATATACCTAAACATTATTTCGGAGAATTATATTTGAAGTTTTTTTTTTTTTTTTCTCTTGAAAGATCAGAGGCCTGTGAGCTATAGAACAATACATATTGTACGAAATACATGAGTAGAGTATTCTGATTTTCACGCTGATTTTAGTTAACTGTCATTTTTTTTTTAATGATATTCATTTTTGTTTTTTTTTCCATGTAAATGTCACAAATCATTGGGTGGCTGTTCTAAACTTTTGTGCTGATATTCATCTAAAAAAACGAAAGAAAAGGACATAATTATTCCCCAACTGTCACGAAATTCTCAATTGGGCTCCCAAACAAAACATAATTCTAATTGGATCCCTCAACTATCAAATATCGCCCATTTAACCCTCCATTTAAAATTATTTTACTTTTCAAGATATCATAAATGAGGAACTGCCTTTAATCAATGCCTTTTTTTAAATTTATTTTAATGGTAGGGGTTTAATTGGGTGCTTTGAGATAGATGGAGATCCAATAGAAAATTGATTTTTGTTCTAGTACTTAGTTGAGAATCACCTTAGAGTTAAGGGACAAATATGTCATTTACCCTAAGAAAACGATTTATTTTGTGCTGCCTGGATGGTAAAAGACACACGGAGTTTGTTCATTTTTTCGCTGGCAGAAATTGTCCATCTTTAAATTTCCATTTAAATAATTTTTTTTTGTTAAGAAGAAAATTTAAAAACACGATTGGTATCTCTAATTTGAAAGCTTAATAAATATTTACATTTTTTTGGTTATATTTGTCCAATTATCTAAGTAATATAGAAATTAATGAATGGTGAGATACGGTATTATGTTTCAAAATACTTAATTTATACTAGCTAATTTTTTATATTTAAAAAAACCAAATTAAAATCTTAATAAATAAATAAATTATATAAATAAAGAAATTTTCAAAAATCTCAACGCAGAAAAATTAAAATGAAAAATCACACTTATATAGAATTATACATTCTACCTCAAGTTTTAATGGCACATCTAAAATATTAAAAGATAAATTTTTTTATTTGCAAGAATGACGTGATTATTATGGTAATACAATGAACTTTGTTATTAAAAAAATAATTATTATAAAAGGATTAAGAAAAAATCCTTATAGCTTGCTCAAATAAATAAAAGGAAAAAAAATAAAAAATTGAGACATCATATATAAATATAAAAAAAGCACCAAAAATATTCAAATTTTTATTTTTCAATTAATTAAATAACTTGATTTTTTACTTTATTGTAAAATAGAGGTCAATAAAGATTCGATATATAAATGTGATCTCTCTCGTCTCTTCAAAATAATGGAAAATTGGGATTTTAGATGTAGGGAGGAATTGCACATTAACATTCAAAAATCAAACATTTAATTGCATAAATATATATATTATAAAAAAAAAACCAAGCATTTAATTGCTCAAATTGAACATATGGTTGTGAAGTCGATATCCCTTGTATTATCAATGTCAGTAAACCCAGTTTTGATTGTTATGTAATGCCTTAATATTTTTTGAACATGATGGAATTTCATCAAGCTTTCTCCCTAGAAGGTCCTCTCCCTCCGCAAAGGGTCA
>Ga0325411_1003915_pt1 | contig 16746 bp, 12 predicted proteins | sample PopdelMetagenome_13_FD_206181 | JGI IMG/M metagenome (GOLD analysis project Ga0325411, IMG submission 206181) | Populus deltoides microbial communities from Bellville, Georgia, United States - Xylem-PdIQD-R4 | ecosystem: Host-associated > Plants > Phyllosphere > Stem > Wood/Secondary xylem...
GGTTGCAAGGTTAGTAAAATTCCTCTGTCTAACTTTATTGTATCTTGGAAAATGGTGAATTATAGATACGTCTTGTTTGTCTGATATTGCAGGTCTTGGTAAATTATGCTAGGTCATCAAAGGAAGCTGAGGAAGTTTCCAAAGAGGTAGGTGACTGATACTTGCTATAAAATTTATTGATGTGATTTTATTGATATGTATTCGACAACATAAATGTGATCTCTCTGATTTTTGAAATTTTAATACCAAGGCGTTGTTCAGTTTTGCATTTAGTGTCTCATGGTTCAAGGTCTTGATGGGTTTTTTTTTTCAAGGGCTAGCTGACCTCTGATGATTTCTGGCCATACGAAAATTAATCCTGTTTTTGCTGCCAATCAACTCTTTTCCACTAAGTGTTAAATTGACATACTTTAAAGAGCTCAAAATGTGAATTAGCTCCTTTGTAGCCTGATGTGGCTGGCGAATAATGAATCCATTGCTTTCTTTCTTTTGTTGCCGTGCCAAATGTCTACCCTTTTGTTGTATGGCCTATGCTCCATGACCTTTTTGAAATGGAAGTAAATAATTACTAAAAATATAATATGATTTACTTTTTTGAGATGAAAGTGTTTGAGATTGTGATGTTTAGTTTAACAACTTCACCAAGTTTGTTCATTTTTTTTTTTATCACACCTGTAGATTTCAGTTCACTTCCCGTATGTGCAGTTGTCCCTTCTGTTTGCTGGAAATGAAGTTGTTACCAATTCATATTGCATGATTGAAATGGCCACTGAGTTTATTTGATAATTTTGTAGATCGAGGCTTATGGTGGCCAGGCCCTCACTTTTGGGGGTGATGTCTCAAAAGAGGCTGATGTGGAATCAATGATGAAAACTGTGAGCAAATGTTACCTTCTGTTTATTGAATTTAATCATGAATATTATTTATAGTGATGCTAAAGATTTGTCACATTTGTAGGCTGTTGATGCATGGGGAACTGTTGATATACTGATAAATAATGCAGGTTAATAATAATTCTATCTTTCCTTATTGCTTTCTGTTTTCATTTTCAGTCCTCATAATGCCACATACCTCTATTTCAGGAATTACACGGGATACATTGTTGATGAGAATGAAGAAATCTCAGTGGCAGGAGGTTATTGATCTGAATCTCACAGGTGTATTCCTCTGCACGCAGGTGTGTGCATTAAGATCCAACTAGTTTGATTTATCTTATGCTTGTGATTATCTTAATCATGCTGATATTGTGTGCTCTTTGCAGGCGGCAGCCAAAATTATGATGAAAAAGAGAAAGGTAAGATCGAATTCCCATCTTCAAGTTATTTAGTCTTTATTGCCCTTCGCTAATTTTGTCCGGTGACATGTTTGTGCCCTTAAATGCCCAATTTGTTACAGTATTGAGCCTTTTTTCCCTGCAAGTTCAATTTTCTTTCATTCATCATGCACTTCTCTTATTAATAATTCTGCTTCAACAGCATCAGATTGCTGTTGAGAAGCTATCATAGACCGGAATTCCATTTCTTCATAATGAAACTTGTACCAAGAACATGGAGTTATGTCTCGAAGTTAAAAATAACCTTAAGACTTGCCACCATAAGTGTTTCCAATGGGTGTATGCGTGCACACTGACTTCTCCAAGTTTAAGGATACTATCAACTAATTCAGCTCCTTCGTAGCTAATACCTCATATATAATAATTCCCAGAAATTAAATGATAACATTATACCAGTTCTGGTAAGTAAAATTTTTTAATTTTGCAGGGAAGGATTATTAACATAGCATCAGTTGTTGGTTTGGTTGGCAATGTTGGGCAAGCCAACTATAGTGCTGCAAAGGCAGGTGTTATTGGCCTGACAAAGACTGTTGCAAAGGAATATGCAAGCAGAAATATTAATGTGAGTTTTCAGGAGTTTTATCTTTTTGTTAGAGTTCTGCACTTTTCAAGTTTTTGCATGAAAACCAGGTCTAATTAAGATGATTTTCCAGGTAAATGCTGTTGCCCCAGGATTCATTGCATCTGATATGACTTCCAAGCTTGGAGATGACATTGAAAAGAAAATCTTGGAAACAATACCCTTGGGTGAGAATATATTTTTCCTAGTGTGTAACTTTTTTATCAAGTTTCATATCGATGTTGGCCTTTTAAGTTTCTGCTGCAAATTATTCAAGGCGTTGGATTTTCAAAGCGTTCGAGAAGCATTTGTGTGAAACCCATATGAAAGCCCTCATTATTTCTGCTTTTGGCAATGAGCTAATATGGCTATCTTACAGAGTTCATCAAATCTATGTTTGTTTCTAGTGGTGTATGTGAATATTTATCCAGCTCTATACTTCAATTGAATGACGAGTCAATATTAGTTTAATATCCGATTCAACAATTTGAACCTTAATTAGCTGAAAAAAATTTCATGAACATCTCATAGAATTTTGTTCGGATGAGACTCATAATAATTGCCATGTTTTCAGGACGTTATGGCCAACCAGAAGAGGTTGCAGGACTAGTGGAATTCCTGGCTCTTAACCCCGCTTCCAGTTACATCACCGGACAGGTTTTGAATCTTTTCTGTTTTGTTTTCCCTTGTTTTGTAAGTTTTAACTTGCTTTTCTAAATTATTTGCTGGGGCTCTTAACTTGCTTTGTCTTAAGCACTTGCAATGCCATGCCCAAGAACTGACTGTAACGAGTTCCATTGGCTAAAACCAAGTGTTCATAAGAGCTCCTTGGCATGGCTCGCCTCACCCTGCCTTTGGCATCCATGGCAAGGCTAAGCCAAGGGAAGGTCATCCCGCCCCTGTTCCATTTCCATGGTCGCTAACTTAGATATTACTGTCTTGCAGGTGTTTACTATCGATGGAGGAATGGTGATGTAAGTGACATGCCATGTCTGGCTAAACCGTGAAATCTCTGCACTTTGAAGTTCATACAGGTGGTTTTGGAACCGCGATTCAAGTTAGGGTATGATTAGCTTGGGCAAGGCAGTTTGTGGCATAATATAACGGTGTGATAAATGAGCACTCCCGACAAGTTTTGATAGAATCAACCATGAAACGGAAAAATAGAGGGACGTATATCAGTTTTCCTAGGCATTGGCTGGCACATGCAAGTGTAATTGCTTTGGTATTAGTACAAAATATGGTGTTTATCAGAGTATGTTAAAAGATAAACCAGTGAACATGATTGGTTTTTTATTGGCTATTTCAGAGAATAAAAGCCTCGGTCTAAATTGTGTTTGAACAGTAATGGGGGTGAATATCTCGGATTGAATGGGGTGGAATTTAGCCCATTAGAATTTGGATTTTGGAAAATCTCCTTCTCTCGTCTTACTGTTGAGGAAGGTATTAGGGTTCAATAAGAGTTTCTATTTACTTGATTTCTGATCGATCATCATGCCATCCCTAAATTCTAAGAGGTGCAATTCCTACGTGGAAAATATCCGAATATGCTCGAGAGAATAAAGAACAAGGTAGGGCTCATTACACCCTAAGCCAAGCACCGACCTTTACTTTGCTTTTCCTTGTGGAACACCAACTTTATTCTTCTTATCGCCTTTCCTTTTCCATGTCTAATGCTTGACCCCTGTGCTTGCCCAGGTAAAAATCTTGGCATCACCCAACCTTGATTGTTGCTTTATATTTTTATGGTATGGTAGAAAACTGACAGTGACAGAATTGAATTCAGGGAATACACACTAAGATATTATTATAAGATATTATTCACCCTTAAAGAGACTCGCACCTCCCTTGTTTCCATCCCTCGAAGCCCTCCTTCAAAGAATTCCCAACCCTCTATTTTTTTGTCAGCAAGGATTCTTTGGCGATAACAGAAGTCTCAAAAAGCATCGATCCTGTGTTAATTACCTGCAACCGGGTGATATGGATGCTCTAGTTCTCGTGTGTCCAACCCTACCCGGATTCTTTGCTGGGTTCATCTCCATGTATATTTTAGGTTATTTTGTGTTTTTTCGAAACTGGGAACTGAAACATCGAAAAGAAGCTTCAAGCTGCCTCATGTCGCTAGCTCATGGCAGTCCTGCGGTTATTATGGCTGTCCGTGCACTACTACACAGCCAGACCTTAGGTACCTTTGCCCATCCCAACTCTGCTTTAGAAAACACAGTCCTTGAATTCAGTATGGCTTACTTCTTGGCAGACCTTCTTCACTACATGGTATTCTTCCCTGATGAAACTCTCTTCATACTTCACCATTTAGCAACATTATATGTGTTTGTCACTTGTCGTTATATGATCCATTATGGAGCACACGGACTTCTTCTGCTACTCATACTTGCCGAGGTTACAAGTGCTTGCCAGAATGTCTGGAGCATTGCCGGTAGCCGGAAAGCTGATGTTCCTGCCGCTGCAAGTTTGCATGAATTTTTGGCGGCTCCGTTCTATGTCCTCTACTCTCTCGTTAGAGGTATTCTCGGTCCTGTCTGTTTGTTTAAGATGGGGGTGTTTTATCTGAATGGAGGAGCTCACGGTTTGATTCCTGCATGGGCTTGGATTTCTTGGATGGTTGTGATTGGAAGTGCAATATTGGTTAGCATATTGTGGGTTTCAAATCTCTGGGCAGAATGGATTGGAGAGAGAAGCCATCGAGCACAGAAGAAAGTTGGGTAGAGTTCGGGGGTTCTCTCGAGGGTTGCTGTATTATTTAAATTGGCTTTCGCAATTGTGGGTTTAACATGTGTCATAATGCCCTGCCCTGTAATTTGGGGGTTTGTAATTATACTGATAGGTGGGCTAGGAGAAGATACAACATTTATCTAATCAATGAAATTGTTTAGCAGAGATCAAGTGATTACTAGCATCTGTGTTTGCGTGATTACTTTGATGATCTATTGCAGGGACGAAAGTGGTTGAGATGCTTGACAAAATTATGCTTTAAACTTAAGATAACTGCATAGAACATTGAGAGGTGAAGTGAATGAATATAATACAGTATGTATTTATACCAAATATGCTGAGTTCGATTGTTAGAAAAGAACAAGATTGATCCCGGTGGTCATGAATCACTCAACCCATGCAATTAATTTACTAACATGCGGAAATCTTCTATCAAAACGAGTTTCCAGAATCCACTGTTGTTCCAATTAATTGAACATTCGGTGTGTTGGATCTTTAATTCTGATCTTGTGCTCCAGCTTTGTGCCATTTCGAGTTTGGGACATCCCTCACTGAGTTTAGGTCCAGTATTTGTATGCCTATAGTAATTGAAGCATTCATCTTGTCACTCCCATGGTGTACTTGAGCTCAGCAAAAGTGCCACCTCCTTGTCCCTTTGCCTGTGTTCCTGGGTTTATGCAAATGGACTTCCTTTGCTCTTCTCCTTCAACCAGGAAAATCACCTGTGCCAGAGAGCACACAGTTAAAGGGTTTGAAGAAGATGAATCCATCATCCACCAGTCAGTTACATTTTGGAAACTATTTTGCGTTTTATTTTCTTGAAATTGAGACTAGAACTGTAAGGAATCAGGTATTTGGCATTATGTTTACCTTTATAAAGTACTTCATGTCTGAAGGCAGGATGAGAAAATCTGGAATTGAGGTGATGTGAAGAGCTTCTGGAGACAATTCACCTCTTTTTGACTAGTTACCCTTCTCATTATTTCCTGACAAAACAACTCATCAAAGCTCCTGCCTACAGAATCAAGTAATAGCCCCATCTAAGAACAGCGCCAATAAGTCTGGCGTGATATTTCCAGAGACAGCAAGGAACCCAAGCATGATATTAGATTCAAGAATAGAAAAATCATACTAGTATAAGTAATTAAGGTAACTTTCTGCCTGCATATGCTTGCAGCTCAGTCAGAGGCTCAAATAATAAGCTGTCTGTTGTGGTAAAAGTACCCGAAGTAATAAGCTGTTAAAGACAACAGAATTATTTCCTTAGGATTGAAAGATTGCAGGAATACTAGAGAGCAAATGCGAGCGCTCAATTTAATATTATATCTAATGCGACTTATGAATTAAAACATTGACAGATAAGTGAATTATTGTCTAAAGTAGTTATTTTAATTCCATGTTTTCTGTCAAATGCTCTACAATTTTAATCCCATATAAGTGAATCATTTATACCATCCACGCCAGGAACAGCTATGAAACATGGTATGTGTGGCGTATGATCGAGCACCAGAAACAGTGTTATTCTTATATCCCCGTGCGATGCAGAAGACAAAGCTACATACAGCTGATATTACTATTGCAAAGATATGGCACACATAATCAGGATTAGCATGTAACAGTCTCTTCCCTGTGACTATCTTTCATATCAAAAATATCCAAGAACACCCCGTCAGTCAGATCTTTTGACTACAAATCAAGGGATTGGGAAAACTTGGTCCTGCTTTATCCTGGACACAACCCCGTCAGGGGCAAACTTGGCTAAGCAGGGACTTTGGAGAGGCCAATACAGTTATGTTTATCACATTGCCTGACACACAGATTTCTTCCAAAGAGACCATATTTCAGACCATCAATTGGCATCGTTGCAGTATTGCTTAAAGATACCAGCAAGTAAATCTACTTGATCATGAAATTCCTAATATACATGTCCCTTCCAAGTTGATTGATGCAAATGAATAGCATAGAGGAAACTCCTAGCACTTCTTATACCTGCTTTTCAGCATGATGGACCTTCTCATTTAGACGCCCTTCTCCATCACAACAAATCATTCCAAACAGCAAATATACTTCTTTGAAACAATAGTTCAAATCAAATGCACGAATGCACAACTTTATAAGCATGAAAGTTCTTAACATAAAGCATAGCGAAGAATTTAGAGAGCAATTAATTCATCAAAGGCCAACTAAAAAATAATCTTATTTTTTAGCCCAAAAAAAGCCAATAAAAGAAGAGGGTGTAGGAAGAAACCTGGATACAAGAAATACTTACATAATTGATATGTCAGGGTCCCCCGGATACAAGAAATAATAACAAACTTGATATGTCAGGGTCCCTATACAGTTATTTATATCCATCAAAGATAAGCAAGCCATGGCATTACATGCTGAAATGATTGTACTTATCTGAATGCGAATAAATACATAAATATCATTAAAGCAAACAGCAGCCAAGTTACCTCAATTGTGGGGTCCATCGGTTCCTCATCAGCCCAGAAGTGAAAAGTGCAGTTGCGTACTTTCTAATCCCATTTTCAAGTGCATTAAACTAAACAATGAGAGAATTATGTTAGTGCAACACAGAAAAAGTGGAGGTAAGAAGAACCACTTTATAGTTTATGCAGTCAGAAGTATCATATACCCTATCTTCAATCCACTCATACATGAACCTTCAACCAGGATCTGGTCCCAATCCATGGACTATCAAAGAACACCTCTTGCAAGGGTTAAGCCCTCTTAATAATTTCATCCTCAAGTTTCCCATGGCCATGCTCATCATCATCGTTTTCCACATCCGAAAGGTTATCAATTTTGAATTTGACCACAAACTTATCAGTACATCGTCCAAAGGGTGTCACATGTTCTGATGGTTTCCCAAAAGAATAGCCATTTACACACAATTTGGATGTTGAATCAGATGGCTCCAGGTAGAGTTTTAGAGATTTGTCTGTTGGAGTGCTGGGGATTTCTTCTTTCAAATCTTCTTCATCATAATTCAAGATCCTAGACATTTTCGGTCCAAGTCGAAACAAATTAATAGCAAAACAAAGAAATAGCAATCAAATAAACCACTCACATGTCCACATCTTTGCTTGGATAGATATGCAGACTGGGTTCCTCTTTAACAACAGCTTCTTTCAGTTCATTTTGCAAGCGCAACAAAAACCCATCCATTCACCATTTTGATCTGTCGATTCATAGAGTTGCCTGCGACGTATTCACATTCCGCTCACACGGTTAAGATTGAAAGAAATTTTATTTGTTTTTACTTATGTGAAAATTAAAAATATAAATAAATAATCATGAAAAATAATAAAGAAAAAAAAACATAGAGGGGGAACAAAAAATCACCTATTGAGATAGTAAATCTCCCAGCTTGAGACGATGGATGATGGCTTCAGATTGTAACTTATACAGAAAGAAAGACCTAATAATAATTAAAATATGATCAGGACTGAACCAGTGGCATTGCAAGAAAATTAAGGGGGAAAATATTTTTTTTTTCTATATTTTTTTCTAAAATTTTTCATGTTTTCTCGGATATAAAATATCAAAGTTTTAATAAGAGAAAGGAGATTCTCTCTCTCAAGACAAGTTGACGGTTAATGCCTTTCATATGCTTTTAAATTCTGTGTATTTACCTTTGTATGTTAAAAATATTTTTTAATTAAAAAATATTAAATTGATATTTTTATACATATTTTTTAAAAACATCTAAAAAATATATTTGGGTTTTTTCTTTCACTTCCAAAAAAAAAAATTCATCGATTTCGATTCTGCTCTCTTTCCTGAGGTTCTTTAGGATCAGATGAGAAAGTTTACTTGGAAACAATTTTCACCTACTGGTGTGCTTTTATCATAGATTTACAGAAACACAAGAACTCCACGTTTGTGCTGTTCTTTCCTTTTTTTGTTTGTGCATGTATATGAGCCGTACAAGCGTTGGACAAACAACCTTGAAACTTTAAGAAAGAACTAAGAAGATTGAGCTGCACCTTGAACTTTGAAAAAGCTAATCTTGGAAGATCAACACATGGCTAGCTGCAAATCTCATATCAAAATCTATTTTCATGCTTTATGTACAACTTTTTTTTTTATTATTTTGTACATAAAATTAAGCAACAACGTGTTGCTTAGCATAACGGAAAATCACTTCTACTAGACCTAGGCAATGATGGATTTGCATATCATGTTGATGGTTATGAAGAGAAACCCTAACATAAATTCCAGAATTGTTAAATTCGAGTTTCCTGCCGAGGGCACAACCAGCAAAATAATTGTTGATACCCTCTCTCCAAATTTGCCCTGCCCTTGTGATCGCTTTTGGTGAGATGTTCATGAGAAGAATTCGTAGTCCTTGGCTGTAAGGATGATATGCCTTAGGGCACCAATGGGTGACAGTATCATCAAGAGAACGCCAAGTATAACGCAGACCTGCAAAATATTTTTGAATTAAAATCAAATTAATCAGCTCAAGCCTCAAGGTAATATTGATTACTTGTGCGTGAAGCATGCAGTGCAGGTGGTTAAAGATTACATACCCAATTTGCTGTCCAAGAGAAGCCGAACCTCTTCGGTTTGTAGATGGAAAGCCACATGACGCAGGGGAGCTGCAAACAGTAGAGTTTTTTTAGTAATTATAACATAAATATGCAGTAGGGTTGAGAGCTTACAAAGTATGTTGTTGGGGCAAAAGCAAATCCTCCGAAGAAAGAAAGCAGGCCATTGAAGAATGGAATACATATACCAACAAACATTGTGAGCCCTGAAGCAACCAAGTCGAAGAAAAGATTTAGCACCCAAAGTTGCAGATACAGACTTACAGAGGTATTCAGAACAGGTAGCTTGCTTGCTGATAGAAAAATAGAGTGGCCTGGAAGCTGCACTTACCAACATATACCGTGCGAGTAACAAAGCGAAGCATGAAAGAAGGAGAAAAGTGGAGTTTCTTCACCAATGCAGTTTCCAGCAAGTCGAACACTGCAATTGCATATATCTGCAGATTGGAACATAGAGACGAATATATATATATATATATATATATATGATCAGTCAATAACTGTGCATGCAAGTGCAGTAGGCCAGTAGAATAGACCAAGCCTCAACTCATACGAAATAGAACTGATGATTACTAATAATATATAAAAAAAGAGCACCTGGTAGCTTCCAATAACATGAATGACAACAAACATGTTAGCAGCTGCAATAAGCCAAGATGGTTTCTGCAGTGAGATTAGAATGTTGTCGTCCACGCTGTTGCCATAACACCAGTATCCAATCAAGGCAACTGGGAAGTAGCAGAAGGCGACGACGAGATATGCAAGGAAAGCTCCTCTCCACATGGGTTTCTTGGAAGGCTTCTCTGGAGAAGAAGGGATTGTTGCTTGAATCTCCAAGACCACATTGTGACCAGCATATGCAAAAGCTACATCACCCAAGGCAGTGATAAAGTCAAAGAAAGCTCCTGTTCTAGTTCTTGCTTTGTAGCTGTAGTCGACATCAGGCTGAACCCCCTTGTTAAGCGTGGCAGCCCAAGCAATTGTAGAGTAACTGCAAGCAATCATCATGATATCCAAATTAAGAAGGGTCTAATTGGATTATGCATATAGATCTAAAACGGATTGTAATTTAAACAATTATGCTTGCATGGGAATTGTAACATTGTTAGAAAGATATTAGTTACAACAGCCATTTGTATTTGATGACTGGGCACATGTGTACGTACCTTAAGGACATGACTGCTGCAGCCAGCGAGATAACACTAATGGAGTTGAGATTGGGAAGATGAGCCAGTACCATCTGAACTGAGGCGAAAATCATGATGAAGTATGTTAGCCTGATGTCTTTGCAGTTGGGGCAAACTACATCATGGAACTTCTTCAATGATTTTCCTCCAGTAACCATATAGACAATATTTACTCCAACTTGTACAATTAGTTGCTGCGGCACAATAATCCAGAGACCCAGCTTGTCTCCAAACACATGTTGCCCTAGCTCATGGTACCTGTCAAATCGCTTGCCAGGCACCATCTCATGCATTTCGACCATTTGCCACAGAGTGTACAACGTGATCACCCATGACAAAACAAGTATGGCGATTCCTGGTCCCCTGTAATTTCATTAATGCAGAACAAGGGAGTATTAGATATGCTCCTACACACACACACATATATTGATCTACGTATATATACCGATTAATTAGCAGCCAAATTAATTCAATATCATCTTTAAAAATGGTCCGATCATGATAGAAAATCAAGCATATATACCATCCAAGTTGAGCCATGGCATAGGGGAGGCTAAGGACACCAGCACCAACCATGGCAGTAACATTGTGGAAGGTTGAGCACCACCATTTGGCTTTCCTAGAGGAAGTGATTGGAAGCCAATCATCTATGGCCTTCTCTTTTGCTGCTGCATCATTCCGTGACTCGTTGTAAGCCATAATTACAATCAAGCTTGCGAGTTAACTTAACAAAAAAAAAGTCACAGGACAGTTGGCTGATCCAAGCAATCTTAGCCTCGTGGATTCCTTTAATTCTCCTCGAGCTGTACATACAGGAAGCTCTAATGAAATCAGCACAAAGAAACGCAATTGCATATGAGATGATAGTGTGGAGGATGCTGTAATTATCAGATGATTCTTAGAACAAAGATGGCAAATTCGTGACAGTTGGTGGCTCAGGATGCTATTTCGCTTCATAACCGGATTTTGAATCTTACTAAGCCATCCGTGGAGGGACATGAGATACCACCGTTAAAAGTACCAACATACCCTTATCCTGTGTGGTATCTATATCCACAGGAGGGGCTTCGTTAGTAAATTCGTGCATGTTTGAAAATGGCATGTTGAATCTTTAATTTGATACTGATATATTAGCCACTAGTTGATCGAAAATTCCTCCAAAAAGCTGGTTATAATTAGATCAATAAGCTAGAAAGATGCGTGTATGGGGGAGACTGATGTCTTAAGCAGTGCAGGGAATCAGCTATAATTAGATGTCCTTGCCATGTTGTTGTCTTGTTTCTTACTTGTCGCTGAAGTAAGTGTTTCAATCAACTTCAACATCAGCTTTAGATATCTGCAAGGACATTAAAGCATATGACATGGTACTGTTTTGCAAGCTCACCACTCAACATTATGGTAAATCGTTCCTGAATATATGAGTTCGATTCCATAGTCAGTTTTGTTAGAATCAAACAGTTAATATACTGAAAAAAGTTCAACTGTGAATTAAGAAATGTAATAGCAGAGTTTTGATATTTATTAATAAAACTCCTTTAAACATTATACAGACTAAGACAATCAGTATACACACACACAATAAAACTAAATTGTGGAAAGAACACCTTGGATTCCTAGATAAAAATTCTACTCTCTGAGGATCCTGCCAAAACTCCCAAGTCTTTTTACAATCAATTCAGGCTACTAATGGATTGGCATGCTTGTAGCTCTGATTTGTCCCTGAAGCTTCCACTGTTAGGCCTTGTGCACCAAAACAAAAGTACTGGTTCATCAACTTCTTGTTGAAGGATGCTTGCTTATGTTTTAATGGCTGATTTGAGTATGAGGTTCCTGCAATATCGATGTCCTTTTCTTTATCCAATGAAATGGGCGAAGACAGGGATGACCTTGGAAAGGGACTTGAAGGTGAAACGGCTAAATGTTGTTTTGCCTGAATAACACCATGCATTAGCCCGATGGTAAATTTCTTTCTAGTTGATGGACTTGGAAGACTGCTCCTTCCAGAAAATGTCCTTTTGTTGGTTGAGAAGGAAAACAGTTTTGAGTATCTCTGCCGGAGAGGAATTGGACGGTCTTCCAAGGTTTGGCATAAATTAAATGAGTTCAAAGGGTCGTCATCTTCTAATTCCATAAAAGCAGCTTTTTTCTCTTTCCTCCTGGGCAACTGAAGGAGAGACCTGAGACGCCTTGCAGTATTATTTACAGAACCTGATTTTTTGTTGTCCAGTGAGTTACCCATGTCAATATCACTTGGATCGCTAAAGCATGAATTGTCACCAACACTTGTGTCATCACAACTGGCATCAAATGCGTTCTCGATACCAGTGTACAAGAATATCTCTGCATCTGGAATTCTAAAAGAAGTGCCAGGACTCATTCCTATACCATGCCCTTTCAGATGGGAAACCATAGCACTTCTAGCTATGTTATCTTGACAATTAGAGATCCCTCCGGCTGAAATCAGCTGCTTTATTAAGATTTGAGAAGATGCTGATCTCGGTCGTTGCTTGAGGAGATCTAGTGGAGTCATGGCATCTGCATCACGGATATTTAAGTTGATTGATGGTACAGTCATGAGAAGTTCCACCAGATCAGACTGAATATTCTCAATTACAGCCAAATGAAGAACTGTTCTTCCATCATTGTTCTTGACATTGATGACATCTTCGATATTCACAATTTTACCACTCGCTAACTGCTTGATGAGCTCAATCTGCCAATCCACTCTTCGAAAACCAGAGGTTCTAAAACCAGACACTGCCATATGGAGAAAAGTATCTCCATAGTTGTTTGTAAAGGTTGCGAGTGAGGGAGATGCAAGTATCAGAACCTCTGCCACAGCTAAGTAACCCCTGTAAGCAGCCACATGCAGTGCTGTGTTCTCTTGATAATCTTTGGAGGCAATGATATCAAAGGATGTAATAAGATCCTTAACCACCTGCATGAACAGGATAGATTATTCTGTAAGTGCTACTTTTCTTAGGTCCAAAGGATAGGGATATCACCATGAAGAACAAAGTGGATTCGTCCCTGCACGAGCACAAAATAAAAAATGAAGGGGTAATAGTAACAGAAATGGACTCGCGATAGGTATGCAATTACATGCCAGCAGATGGGCTCTAGATATAAAACATTTCCAATCATGAGATTCCACGTGAGTAGATAGGAGCGTTCCTGACATCTGATAGCCAGTCCATCAAACAGAAGTAAAAAAGAAAAGATAACTCCTATGATCTGTTGGCCATTTCTTTCAAGAAGTAAAATGAGTAGACTCTTACTGTAAGAACCAGCAATATGGGACTTTTGCCAATGTATGCATTGCGGCTAACAGCAATATGGGATTCTCCCAGAAAAGGCTTAATACCTATTTGATAAGTCAAGGTTCTTGATTTGAAGAAGGCTCGTAAAATATGAACTGATGATAAAATTGGCACCTGAACAACAAAAATCCAAATGGTACACCGACAAACATGTTTTTCAAGGATGGCAGGTCTCAGAAATGGAAATTTGGATGGAAATGGCGTCATGTAACTGCACTGTTGCGTACGGCTTCGTTTCATTTTTGAGGAACTTATTGAATCCTTGGTCTTAAGTACTATTTGAGAAAAGTCAGATAAAATTTAACAATCAGTATAGTAAATGCTCATGAGTAAAAAAATGGCATCACCCATAAGCAGCGCTTAATTCTAACTGCATGCTTTACTGACTATGCTACTAGCAGTTTCAGGATTTGCAAGTCATAAATATCAACCTATGAAATCCTCCCTACTCCAACTCATATGCATAAGCAAACCTGTATCTTAACATATTCTAAAATCATAGGTGGAGAAATTCACTTAAAACCAATGAAAGATGTGAACTGTTGAAACAAGGGAGGGAATTAAACCAGGAGCAATCAAGGAGTCTAATCAAAAGCATCACAAACAGGTCCTTTCCTCAAATGGGGGAAATCAATCTTTCTCTACCAGTCGTTTAATATTAGATGACTGTCCTTTCTACATCATAATAACTTAATGCACTTGGAACATGTACTCAGAAAAGAGGAAAGGAATGACAACCATGCACCAGCAAACTAAGATATCAGTAAAGCTTCTGACCATGAAACTAGAAGTACAAGAACGAGAATCTAGAGTTACTGAAAAAGCACAAAACAGAATAGGCCTTACCTCGACCTGCCCCCTCCCTGCGGCAGCATGTAAGACCGTGGACCCTTGAGCATCTCTATAAGCCAGAATATCAGAGCAATCTCCTAGAAGCTCCTTCAAGATCTCCAAATTCCCACCTCTAGCCGCAGCATGGACAGCTCTATTCATCATCTCCCAGTTAAATTCTGAATGACTCTCACTCTGCTGCTCTACCAACTCTCCTCCAGAGCCAAGGCCACAACGTGGTGAAATAGAGAAATCACGCAAGAGCCTGAAAACCTCAGAGTTCCTGCTCCTGGCCGCGGCATAAAATATGTCAGTAACACCATATTCTCCTTCTCCAAAAACAAGAAGAGGGTCTCTCTCCAACAATTCCTTGACAAAGCTCCCATCACCAGCTGAGGCAGCAGTGTACAAAAGCCAACCACCATATCCAGCTCTAATGAGAGTGTTGTGACCTCTTTTTGTTTCGCATTCTAGCAGGAGCTGCCTGGCTACATGAGAACGACATTTGGCAACATCATTGAACTGCTCCTCGTCGTCCCAAACAGTTTCTAGCCGACGAATCCGACGAAGGGAAGTGAGTTTGATTAGGAGATTCGTGTCAAGGTAAAGAAGTTCCCTCACCAAGTCATAGTGGCCATTAGCAGCTGCAAAATCAATGGGTGTCGCATACCACCACTGATCTCCAGTGCTTTCCCACCTAAGAGGAAAGTGCGAAGGTGGCATCGTTGCCTATATTCGATGATAAAAAAAAACAGTAATAATTAGTAGAGTTGAGTAAGTACCCAGCAGATGTTTTAATCAAGAAAACGCAGAGAATTCAAGAATCCAGCGGGAAGTTGTGAAAATGAGAGCAAAAGTGGTAAGAGTGAAAGGCCATCAGCTAGCAATGATTGCTAGCTCAACCTTTCAAAGTGGAATTGATTCTTTTTATGTGAGAAAGTTTTTGGGAAAGTTGCAGGGATAAGGAATATTGGAATTCAGGAATAAAAATTAGATCACAGCTCGTGGGAGTTAAACGAAATACAGGGGAAGAAACAGAGAACTATCAAAGGAAACCCACAGCCAACCAGATGATATAGAGGGAACAGGAGGCAAAGAGGGCAACTGTCGCTTAAACGAGGCTCCGCATGCAATGAATGAAGAAGAGCATCTTATGGAAGTAGAGGAAATGAAGGGATGATACACAGGCCAAGCCATACCACCCTTTCAACTGTTTGCAGAAGATAACATAAAGAAAATGACCACTTGATTTTTAGCCTTTTGGGAAATTTCTTTCTTTCTCGTGGTGGAGAAAAGGAGTTTGCATTAGATTCCTTTTGGTCCGTGAAAAAGAAACTTTAATTCCATTTCCTTCAAGGAAACGAGGGACGGATGGGTCTACACTCTCTCCCAATTCACATAGCTTTCGTATCTTTGGCTTTTTGCATCAAATTATCTGCTATTCAAGGTATTTAACACCCTCCCCTTCTATATTATAATTTTGCATTATCCACTCAAAGCATCCATGGCCTTAACTAATATATGTCCCAAGCCAGGCCACCAGCTTATCAGAACTTGCATAATTGGACGAAGAAAGCCATGCAAGGATGCGCAACTCATTATCCGGTCTGTTAACTATGGTTAAGGACAGTGACAGACAAAGCACATTCATTAATGGCTTCATTCAGCAGTTAATGCAACTGAAAGTTTGTTAGGCTAATGCATCTAACTCCACTGATAAAAAACCTCCACCCAGTTACTTCCAAACCATCAGTCAATCAAATTGATGTTTCATTAATTTTTCCTCTCGCTCTAGGACTTGCCCCCGTGATTATGTCGCAAGCTCTCTCCTTTCATTCGTTGGTTGCTTGCATTTTAGTGTTGATCCAGCTAGAAACTTAGCTGCTTAAGTAGATACCAGGACAGTGCCGGTTGTTGATTCTGTTGTCTTAAAATAAAGTGCTTTAAGAGGAGCACAATCAGGTTGACTTATTAGGGGGTGGCAGAACAATTTCGGTTTGTTATTTTAAAAAATATATTTTTTTCTTTAAAAATAATTAAATTAATAATTTTTTAAATATTTTTACTAAGTTTTAATATATTAATATAAAAAAATACATGAAAAAATTATTTTAATATATTTATAAGTAAAAAGTTATTTGAAAAATATTTAGTGAGGGTATAAGAATGTAGTAATTTCCAGTGTAAAATATGTTTCATTTAAAAAAAATTAAATTAATATTTTTTA
>Ga0325411_1003917_pt1 | contig 16728 bp, 10 predicted proteins | sample PopdelMetagenome_13_FD_206181 | JGI IMG/M metagenome (GOLD analysis project Ga0325411, IMG submission 206181) | Populus deltoides microbial communities from Bellville, Georgia, United States - Xylem-PdIQD-R4 | ecosystem: Host-associated > Plants > Phyllosphere > Stem > Wood/Secondary xylem...
TTTTTTTTTTTTTTTTACCATTTAGCATGTTATGATCATGTACTTTGTTCTTTTAGGTTCTTGGTAATTGAAGATACAAGAGTGTTCACCATAGGGTCATGAATAACAAGGTACTAAGTTGAATATCATTGGCAATGTTTTATATGTCGGGTTTTCTGAAATACATATTCACAAAAAAAATTATAAATTTAAAATTTTTAGGAAGTTTCAAGGATCTTGTTAGATAGATCTAGGGTTATTTAAGGTTTATACAAAGATTACCTGGAAATCAAATGTTCTTTTCAGCTTTGAATATTTGCTTTAAGGCTAGGTTGTCACAAATCACAAATTATCTAAGTGTCCAGCCTCTAACGGTAATCCACACGAACCACCAGTGAGAAGTCTTCTAAACCCTTTTATAAAAGAGGGATTTTTATACCTTATAGCACAAGCTCTTTTCATTTATGTTATATGTGTTTACATACTTTACTTTTCTCACCTTCACACCACGGGAAATAAGAGGCATAACATTTTATTTATAGGAAAACCTAAAAACCCTAAATGGTAAAATATCAATTTGACTCTTAAATAATATCACATATATTATTTTAGCATAATTTTAGAAATTTATTCAATCAACCCCTTACTTGATCTTTTTAGGTCTAGAATTGTAATTCCCTCTATAAATCACACTCCAATCCTTAACTTCTAAAACTTATTTACAATTAAGTCAGACTTCATTAATTATCCCATTTTAATTTATGACCAATGATTCTTATGTGTGTGACTCATTAGGTTCTCTAATAAGTTGATCTAAATATAAATCACAATCCTAAATAAAATAGGATTAAATAAATTAAATAAATTTATTTATTATCAATTTAAAAATTGATTGATTTATATCTATAGATCAAGTAAAATGTCTAGCAACATGTCATGATCCTTCAAATATTAGAAAAGTCACAACCTTTCAGTAACCAGTTTTTGTGTAATTATTATTCCTTCATCAATAACATTCTGATTTCGACATGATAGCATGGAACGTGTCTACTCTGTCAAATCATGTTTGTTATCAACACCATAGTCATTAATTCTTTGAATAAGATTTGAAACTCTTTTCAAATCTCATTCCACATTATGTAAGGATTTACAATCAATACTAATTGAGAATAAATTATTTATTTTTTCTAATTCACCTAGAGTGATGAGTCATCTCTTAATTACTTAAATATCTTCATATAATTCATGTTATACTCAATATCTACACATTTGTTACGCGTGATTAGGATAATGTGTAGCAGGATCAAAATATAACACTCTATGTAAGTTAACTTAGTGATCTCAAGTCTAAAGATCACTTATATAAATATCACGTGGGTCTTTCCATAAACACAATTGATCTCTTTATATGAAATTCTCATGCGGGTTAGTTCAGTCTACATGTCATCTGATAAGCACTTACATATTAGTTCTAGGTATCCTTCATACCTCAGCTTATAAGAACAAAGGTTTCCTTTCATTAAAAAAAAAAGGCACATAATATGTACTAGTTTCAACAACTCTAATTAACATCCAGTATTAATAAAGCATTGACTAGAAACATTTAGGAACAATGGTTTCATGCAATAGGTATACCATAATTATAACAACTTTATAATTTTCTTTGCAAAGCATTTTTATCCCAAGGACTTTATCTTTACTTTAAATCTATTAATCAAATATTAGATTCATTAATAAAATATTTAATAAATATTAAAGATATTAATAAGTTAAATATATTTACATAAATAAAGTCAATGTCACATGTAACCAACTAATTGACTACATGGAATATACACTAACATTATGCATCGAATAAAGACTTGATGATTGGGCCAATTAAGGATTTAATTGATGAGAAACACCTTCCAATGTGTCAAAACTACACTTATGCAGAGTTTCTTGAGGAATTTTACAAGCAAGAAGGATCGAGGATAGTTAAAGAAGTTTTTGAGTTGTAAATTAAAGACTAGCTCTCTATTGATATGTATCATAATCATTTTGGAAAGTTAACGTTGTCCTCCTATTACAAAATTTAAAAACATTGTTATAGTGTTTACTTTGCATTCCATATGGGTTCCTTTGAAAGAACAAAATGGCATGAGTTTTAAGAAGGCTAAACATAGCATCCTTCTTGCTTTATGTAATAAAAAAAGCTCCTGAGATGTTAGGTTAAATTGATTCCTTAAATCCTTTGGTTTGTACCTACATTTGAAAAAACAAAATAGGATCATATATTTTTGATTTGATAAGAATGATTCAATATTCGTTCATATATCTTTCCACATTAATAGGAGTTATTTTTCAAAAGGAGCACACCTTAAAATCTTATTTTCTATACTCAACATAGTTTTAAAATTCAGCCTGACCCGACAGGTGAATCCAAGACTGACCAATCCAAGTCCCAAATTGGTTTGGGTTTAAAAAAATAAATGAAGGAATAGACCTGGTTTGACTTTGTCAAAAATCCAGGTTGACTCATAACATAATTGATCTGGGTAAAATACTATAAAATTTTGTTAATATTTTTTTTTAAAAAGGTCAAAATAATATTATTTTGATGTATTTTCCTAAAACAATATTTGAATTAACTTAGGCTAAATCTCTTAACCCGTGACCTAAACTTTATCTCGAGTTAATTTTTGGATCAAATTTTAAAACTATAATATTAAGTTACTTTTAATCTTTACATGTTAATCATAATGATTGATATGACATTCCTATATCTCTTGCTCGTTTTGATCGAACTTTGACAGCTTAGGGAAGAGTGATGAGTCGCTAACAAGGCCCCTAAATGACCATTTAAAAAGCATACCTATTGTTTTCTCAATTTATCAGTTGCTCTTCCTTCTCTCATAAAGGATCGTCTATCCTCTCCAGCTTTCACAATCGTTTATAGTGCCCCTGATGTTGATGACTTTATTTCCAGTTTTTCTTAGGAATGTGATTGATCATTATATTAGGTCTTCGCACCCTTTAAATATGGCCTAAAATGAAGATCGTAAAACTTAAAATTTTAAGAGCCTATAAAAAATAAAAAATAAAAAGCATTGGCTTGACATACACCCTTCTTTTTTTCTCTCCAAACTGAGGGTTTGCATATATATATATATATATATATATATAGGTGGCCCCTGCTACACCGCATGTTGGGTAAAATTTTTTCTAATACGAAAAAAAATGTTAAGTTGCTAATATTTAAAAAAAACAAAAAGAATATGAAATCAGAATTATTGAATTAACCAGGTTCAATAAAAGCCTGATTAATTTAATAATATAATTTTAAAAAATACATTGTAAATAACACGAACAAAAAAAAGAAAATAATTAATCATTCTCGGAAGGAGAAGAAAGAAAGGTCTATCGAAGACCTACTATCACTTCGTCGTGGACAATACTTAACCACCAGAAATAACTTATCAAGACTATTTAAACACCATTATGAAAGGCTCTATGTCGACACCAAGAAAGGTTGGCCGCAAGCGCCATTATAACATCGAACAAGAAAGCAAACTAATCAAAATATCATGAGATGAGCATCTTATATTTATATTCAATAAATTAATTTAAAAAAATGAAAAAATAGAATTTCTAAAAAAAGCCAAACTAAATAGATAATGGTGAATAAAAAGATCTTCGATAACTCAGGTCATTATCAAAATTAGCAAAACATTCTAGAGAAAGTAAATAAAACAATAATAGAGTTCAATATTTAATTAAATAAATGTTGAGAGATGAAAATAAAAAAACATGAGCTTAACAAAAGAGAACAAAAACCCAAGCAAACTCGGGTGAATTTTCTAAACCTGAATTAACTTTTTAAACTCGCAAACCATGAAATCCTAGACCTAAAGTTAATCAAAAGGCTCAATGTTAGAACATGAAATCATAAGAAAATTATCTATCTAAAAAAATTTTCGAGAAAAAATGATAACAATTAAAATAATAAGGATCAAATTGGTCGAATAAAACTTAAAAATGATGAAATTATAAAAAAAAATAAACTTTTAAAAATCATATGAAATATAACAAATATTAATTAAAAGAATGACGAGCACATCTAAAAGATGAAAAAAACTAAAGGGGGATGAAATTGAAAAAAAATTAATTTTAAAAATCATCCCAAATAAAATAAATAGTAATAAAAAACATGGACCAAATGTGAAGAAATAACAAAGTGAAGGGCTACTTTTATTTTTTACAGGGTTAACGTTGAAATCATAAGGGGGAAAGGGAAAGAAAAAAAAAAGAAGAAAGGGTTGCATTCGCCAAACTGGATGTCTATTTGGAACATGTAGCACCCCTAGATGGAAGGAAAGCCAAGACTAATCTAATGTCATCCTGTATATAAGTCACTTTAAGACCACTGTAAGGCATCTTATACACTGCCCAAAAGACAAATCTAGGTTTAGAAAATTTTTCTTTTAAAAAAGATTAAGTAATTTTATTGTGATGAATAAATGTATAAAGATCTTATTACCCCTTCCAATTTGTAAATGATTTTTTAACCATTTTGAAAGGACTATTCAACCCCATGCAAGGATTGATGATTTTGGAGTGAAGGGCAAAATCTTCACTTCACTACTGTAATTCAAATTAAATTTACTCTTAGTCCAGACTGTTTGGGCAGAGCATTTATATTTTTTTTTAATTTGTTGTTAATTCCTACAATAAACTTAAAGTTTGAAATTGAGTTTTTTTATCTAAAATTTTAAGTTAGTATCACCGATGAAAATATTTTTCTTATAAAGTTAATGACATAAAGCACAATTATAAAATTAGGGATTTGTTTTTAATTCTTGCAACAAATTATATGCGATTCTACTTACTTTATTTAACTAGATATATGGCTCGTGTTATGCTGTGGGTCGGGTTAAATTTTTCTCAATGTAAAAAAGGATGTGCAGGCGATGTAAAATTTTAAAAGATTAAGAAAAACATGACACTAAGATCATTGATTCGAATAGATTCAATAAACTTGGTTAATGTAATAATATGATTGTAAAATAAAAAGTCAATGGCAATAAAAAAAAATGACAATGACCAATAAAAAAAAGTGTTTGTCAATATTATGAAAAGACACCCTATAAATATTTTTAAAATCTCAACGATCTTATTTGATAGCAAAGCAAAAATTGAATGAGAATGTGATAACTTTCAAGACCAAGTAGCCCATGGATGTAAGGCAGTTGTTTTTTTATGGGTAATTTAGTCTTTTTATCATGCTAAAAAAAGTGACATGACTAACTGAACCCTGATCAAATTGATAATGACAAATAAACCTCATAAAAAGATAATTTTACCTTTGTGTTGTGCTTCATTGGCTTGTATTGTAGAAGGCAAAAACATCATTAAATTGTAGCAATTCAAATCTTACTTTATAGTGAATCATTGATACCTTTTAGTTCTTATATATATTAAGGATAGAATAATATTTTTAGTTTAGCTTATATATAATCTCTTTGTATGTAGGTTAAAATTATGACTTTAGAGTAAAGTGATCGATGAAAACCCTAGCCTCCTTCTTTCTTATGTTCATATCTCTTTTATGTTAATTTGGATTCTTTTAACATGGTATCAGAGCTGGTTTCATGAAAAAAAGGCTTAATCTCAAACACAACTTTCACGGATCCAACTTTTTTTTTGGAGTGATATTAGTTCTATTACTGCAAATATGGTATATTGTCTTCTCTTCAGCTTCTGCAATCTGGTATTTACGTTTTGTTTCTGCAATTTTTTGGTAGTTTATCTTCCCTTCAATTTTTGCAATTTGGCATTTGCGTTTTGTTTCTACAATTTTTTGTTTTGGGGTAATCGTATAACTTCAAAAAGATATTTATTTAGTTTCTGCGATATATGTTCAGTTTCTGCAATCTGATATTTTATCTTTTGCTTCTTTGCGTTCTGGTTTTCTCTGTTTGTTCATTATGAATATTGAAAGAGATGATTCGCTTTAGTCTGTGATTGTGAGATTGGATGGAAAGAACTATTCATATTGGAGTTATGTAATGAGAAATTTCCTTAAGGGTAAAAAGATATGGAGATATGTTAGTGGAACTTATGTGATACCCAAGAATATTGAGAAGGGGGATGTTGCTTTGATAGATACATGGAAACAAACAATGTAAAGATTATTACTTGGATTAAAAATTATGTTGAGCATTTCATAGGTACGCAGTTGGCAAAGTATGAGACAGTAAAGAAGGTTAGGGATCATCTGCAAAGGTTATTCACGCAATCAAATTTTGCAAAGCAGTATTAATTAAAGAATGACATACGAGCTCTTCATTAGAAGAATATGAATATTCAAAAGTTTTATTTTGCTATGACAGACCTTTGGGATCAATTTGCCCTTACAGAATCAATATAATTAAAGGCATGTGGTGGTTATATTGATCATAAAGAGTAGCAATGATTGGTATAGATTTTTAACAACACTTCACAATGATTTTAAAGAACTTAGAGATTTAATTCTGCATTGTTATCCACTGCCTTATATTGACTCTGTTGTTAGTGAGTTATTGGCTGAATAAATACGTCTTCAGTCTTATTCTAAAAAGAGAATTATTTCTGCTTCAAATTCTTCTGTACTAGTAGTACCCTTTAAGTCATTCTCTAATCATCAAAATAAGCCTTATACAAGGGTTGCCTTCGATGAATGCAGTTTCTGTAAGCAGAAAGGTCATTAGAAAGCTTAGTATCCTAAGTTGAAACAACAGAATCAAGTTTGAAAGTCTGAGAGTCAGTCACAATCTAATGCTCATAGACCACCTCAAGGTTATAAACCACCACACCACAATACTACAGCAATAGCTTTATCAGTCTCTATCACAGATCCTAGTACTTTAGCTGAGACATTTTAGAAGTTTCTCTCCTTACAGCCATAAGCAGTGTCTGCTTCTTCTTCCATAGGTCAGTTGCTTCATAGTTCCTTAGGTATGTCACATCATATGTCTCATGATTCTTCATCTTTTACCTATGTGTCCCCTTCACCCTCTATTCCTGTTATAATTATTGATGACACTCTCATGCTCTTAGCAGGTGTTGGTTTTGTTGTCACACCTCACTTATATTTCCCTAATGTTTATCTTATTCCGAAACTCAAATTGAATCTTGCTTTTGTTGGTTAATTATGTAATTCTAGGGATTATTTATTCATTTTTTCCTTTTATTTTTTTTATGTACAGGATATGCAGTCTCAGAAGCTGCTTGGAACAGGTCGTAGGGAGAATATACTATATATTTTGGATGAGTTAAAAGTGTTAATTGCTACTGTTGATTTGTCTTCTTTTCGTTTGAGTCCTTCTTTTTCTAGTTTTTATTTATAGCATTCTCATCTAGATCATGTTTCGTCTTCTCGTTTAAGATTTTTAGCATCCACAAGAGCTTTAGAAAATTTACAAACTTGTGATATTTCTTATTATAGTAGATGTAAACTACTGAAATTTTTTGCTTTACCTTTAATCGAAGTATTTATATTTGTTCTTCCCCATTTACTTGATTCATTCTGATATATGAGGACCTTCTCTTATTTCCATAAAAAAAGGGTCTCGATATTATGTTTCTTTTATTGATGATCATACTTGTTATTGTTGCGTTTATTTAATGAAACATTATTCTGAATTCTTTAAGATACATACTGTCTTTCGAGCTCATATCAAAACTCAACATTATGTTGTTATCAAATGCTTTAGGTGGAGAATACACCTCTAATAAATTTTGTAAATTGATAGCCTTAGATGGAACCATTCACCAAACTTCATGTACAAATACTCCTAACCAAAATGGAGTTGTTGAAAGAAAACATAGGCACATTGTCGAAATTGCTCGTTCTCTATTGTTGTATGCTTCTGTTCCTGGTGAGTTTTTTGGAAAAGCTATCCTTACTGATGTAAATTTGATTAATACAATTTCATCTTTTCATATTTCAGGTTTTTCTCCTTTCGAAAAATTATATGGGTTTGTCCTTGAAAATTCCTCCTTTGGAGTTTTTAGTTGTACTTGTTTCGTTCTTTGTCCTCATGTAGAATGCAGTAAGTTGCCCTTTCGATATGTTATTTGTTTCTTTTTGGGTTATGGTGAAAGTAAAAAGGGGTATCGTTTTTTTTGATCCATTAACTCAGAAACTTTATGTGTCTCGTCATATTGTCTTTCTTGAGCATATTCCTTTCTTTTCTATTCCATTCACTACTAATAGCTTGACTAGATTTGATCTTATTTGTATAGATCCTTTTTCTAAGGATTCTGATAATTTCTCATCTTAGATTCCTAGTACCTCAGATACCCCTTTCCATGTTCGATCAATTTGTACTCATCATTCTGCAAGTAATGACACTTTACTCTATGGCACACTTGAAGCTCCATTCTCATCTACATTCTCTCAAGCTCAGTTTGAGATTGTGGATCCAATTCTACGTCAATCTATACGCTTTTGTAAGTCCATAAAACTACCAGATTTTGCTTATTCTTGTTATTCTTCATCATTTACTTTCTTTTTAGCTTCTATTCATTGTACTTTCTAAGCCCTCTTCCTATACAGAGAAAAAAAATTTATCCTCTTTGGTAGCAAGCTATGGATGAGGAACTTTCTGCTTTGCATAAAACAAATACTTGGAATTTGGTTCCTCTACCTTCTAGTAAAAGTGTTGTTGGTTGTCGTTGCGTGTATAAGATCAAAACTAATTCGGATGGGTCTATTAAGCGATACAAAGCTAGGTTGGTTGCAAAAGGATACTCTCAATAGTAAGACATTTGCCCCTGTTGTAAAAATGATTATTTTCCGTACTTTTATTATCGTAACCTCGATTCATTAGTGGCATATCTCTCAACTTGATGTTAAAAATGTCTTCTTGAATAGAGATCTTCAAGAAGAAGTTTATATGACGCCTCTTCTTGGTGTTTCACATTACTCTGGGTATGTTTGTAAGCTCAAGAAAGTGTTATATAGTCTCAAATAAGCACCTTATGCTTGGTTTAAGAAATTTTCTGTTGTGATCTCGTCTCTTGAATTTGTTTCTAGTAGTCATGATTCTACTCTTTTTATTAAATGCACTGATGCAGGTCGTATCATTTTGTCCTTATATATTAATGACATGATTATTATTGATGATGACATTGATGGTATTTCAGTTTTGAAGATTGCTATATAGTTTGAAATGAAGAATTTGGGTTATCATTGTTATTCCCTGGGTATTGAGGTATCTTAATCACCCAGAGATTACCTTCTTTCTCAGTCGAAATATGTTGCAGATATTCTTGAGTGGCTAAACTTATTAATAACAAGACTGTAGATACTCCCATTAAGGTTAACGCAAGGTATTCTTCTTCTGATAGTTTACCTTTGACAGATCATATGTCATACCATACTATTGTTGAGTGCTTGGTATATCTCACCATTACTCGTCCAAATATTGCATATGTTGTTCATGTTGTTAGTCAGTTTGTTGTTTCTCCTACTATTGTTTACTGGGCAGCTGTTCTTCGTATTTTACGATGTCTTTGGGGTATAATTTTTCAGAGTCTTTTACTTCCATCCATCTTTTCATTAGAGTTGTGTGCATACTCTGATGTTGATCATGGCAGTAATCCCACGAATCACATGTTTGTTACTAGTTTATGTATTTTTTTTAGGTGATTCTTTTGTTTCTTGGTAGAGCAAGAAACAATCTATTATTTCTCAATCCTCAACCGAAGCAGAATATTGTGCTATGACATCTAGTACCAAAAGGATTGTTTGGTTATGTTGGTTACTTGCAGATATGAGAGTTTTCCTTTCTCATCATACTCCTATGTGTTGTGACAACTAAAATTCTATTTAGATTGCTCACAACTTGGTTTTTTATGAACGAACTAAGCACATTGAGATCAATTGTCATCTTATTCGTCATCATCTCAAGCATGGTACCATTACTTTGCCTTTTGTTTCTTTTTCTTTGCAGATTGTAGATTTTTTTACCAAGTCACATTCCATTTCTCGTTTTTATTTTCTAGTTGGCAAACTCTCAATGCTTGTAACTGCCACATCGTGAGTTTGAGGAAAGATACTAAGAAATATATTTATCTTATTTTATTCTTTAAAGATAGAATAATAATGTTATTGCTTCAGGCTAGATTATTGCTTCAGGTAAATTAATCAACCAGTAGTCATTATAGTTGATTGCATTACTCTTATAAAAATTGTCGTCCATTTAACTGCATTAATTTATTACTCTTAACTATTTTGAACTGTATTTAATTTAATTCAAAGTGGACTCATCAGAATAATCTATTCTTAAGCTCAATGGGGAGGGGGGGAGAGATTCATGCATTTGCATGGAGTGGTGGAAACTTGAAGTTAATTTATATTGAAGTGGGAGGTAGGAGTTTTGCCAAATCCTATCGAAGGTTGTGCAAAATATTTGGAATTTTTTCAAGCTTTATATTTGATGGAGGAACTGAAAACGTTGTGGGAGAAGCAATGGCAGCAGCAATAAGACCTGGCCTCGTTAGGTCTCGGGAGGAACTATTTGTGACTTCCAAGTTATGGTCTAGTGATGCAAGCTGATCTTATTGTCCCTCCTGCTCTAAAGAACAAACCTCTTGAGTAATAAGTAGCTCCCTTGCCTGTTGCTGAATTCCTTCAGTAAAAATCTTTGATGGTCGAATACTTTTGAAATACATGGGGAGGCGGAAAACAATAAAACTGATAGTATATATTATATTATTGCTGTAGCATGAAAATCCACTTTTTTCTGTATGCATACTGCATCAATTTCTTGCATGGTGGACTTGTATCGTGAATGGGATGTTGAAGATGGACAAGTCCGGTCCAAAATTTACTTTAAATCATGAATAATAAATTTTTGAGCGAGTAATAACTGCTGTGGTCAAGAGCTATAAAAAGGAGAGACTGAAGGAGAAAATGGATATCTTAGACTGGGAACTGTCAAGGGAGGATAATGACAGGATCAATAAAAACCCACAGCAAAGGATTTTGATGAAGGACGGATTTGTGTCAACTGATGGACCATCCAAGTCCTTCGAAGAGCTATGGGATGGGGAGATTTATTTGGGAAAATGTATAAATTAAGCTCAAGTGCATTATTTCAAACTTTCTTGAGGTTCTGTCTCCATTTTATATCTCTTGTTGTTTAGTTTAGGGGGTAATTTATACTTTGTGTCTATCGATGAATGAATGTTTTGGCTGTGCAACAGCACAAGTCGGATTTTCAAAGGAGGGTGCATGGAAACGCGATAAAAACGATGCTCAAGTGCTCGAATTTGCTTCTGGGCAGCTGCAATGACTTCAAGTGTTCTTGGGACATTTTTGGAGCATAGAGACTTTTTTCCTATTAAGTTTTAAGCATAATATGTATAAATTTTCTTAATAAGTTTTCATGTCTCTCTCTTTTTTTTTGTATTTGTGTTGTAAACGTTTTTTTTCTTCGCGCAGGGACTAAATTTATTAGCTAGAGGGGCTTGATACTTTTCCACTCAGCAAAGCAATGGTGGAGGCCCAGAGGGCAGCAGGGGGCCCTTGCTATCCTTGGGTCCAATCAAATTCACAGTGGATCACCCTCTTATATTTGTTTACCCTGTAATGGGGGGTAAAAAAATAAGTAAATTAGTTTTTTCCTTTTCTATTCTTTTTTTAATGGAAAAAATGTCATTATTATAAGTGCTATATTATATGGGTTTAATAAAATTGTGATATGTTGATGTCTATACTATCCATTTAATATAATATAGCACTTATAAAAAAAAAAAATTCCAACCATCATACTTTGAACAAGTATTATTACTAAAGAATATTGAATAACTTTGAACCTGTATTTAAAAGTGTGATTATAGTTACTTTTCAAAAAATTTTCTACTTGAAAAATCATGAAAAAAATATTTTTTTTATTTTTTAAAAATTATTTTTGACATAGCACTTCAAAATGATCGGAAAACGCTAAAAAATTTAATTTTAAATAAAAATAAATAAAAAATTTTTAATTTTTTCAATAATATTTTTAAATACTAAAAAAACAAACAACAAACAGGGTTTAATAGACTCTACCTTGAGATTGATTGATAAATAATTATTGAAATTGGAAGGTTTAAAAAGTGAATTAATCATAAATGTCAATTATTATTTTAATAAGTGTTTTGTACAGGCTTTTTAAAGAATTTCAAGGTGCAAGAAAGTCAACCAGCCGAAATATTAAGAGCACGAGTACCCTAGTTGCCTCCTACATGCCTGAAAAGCTAACCTAAAAGATCGATCGAAGGACCTTTAAGATTTCGAAGCTAAATCTTAGGAATTGGCAGTTTGCAAAAAGGTCAGGGATCTTGATTGCTTCATGCAACAGCGACCTTGAGTGCAATAATAGTAACAGTCAATAAATAGAGGTGAAAGCAACGTGTCATCACCTTAATGTGGGTTGAGCCGACATGGCATAAATTTAGAGTTTTTCCCTAGAATAGGAGTCGGAAATAAATTCCCCCAATATGGTTGAAAAAATAATTTTAAATTTTCATGTTGGTTGTAGGCTACAGGTGTGTTTTACCACCAATTTTGAAGTTGGCTTTTCATGATATTGAGAGCGTGGATATGCCTCCAATTTTTGTGTCATATAGTATATGTTGGTATGAGAAAGATGGCTCGGTGGACCTTTGGAAAGCGGTGAAGGCTGCTTGAGAGGAGGGGATGAATATATGGCATGAAATGGAATCGAGAAAAACTCGAGCTTGGCTATATGGGTATGAAGTTTTGAAGCAAATGAAGTGGTGGAATTGCCTTGTTTTTTGAAATATAATTGGATACTCTTTCAAGGGGATTTCTTGCCTTAAAATTGGGCGGATCAAGTTCTTGCAACAATTGTGTCTTAATTGATTTATTGCCCCCTTTTTTATGATGCTTGTGGGAGGTGGAAAGGTCGGGGCTACTGGATGTAGATCTTAGTTTAGATGTCTGTGTTCAATTATGGGTTTTGGCACCATATTTTCTAGCAAAGAGATCACAAGAATTTCAAGTTGTCCATACGATCTTTTAGTGTTAGAGGGTGGTTTCACATTGATGATTGGCTTAAATCAAATGTTAAAGCTATTATCTTTACTACTAGATTGGTCATTTTATTGTCCGATTATTGGGTTTGGCTAGATTTTTGCGGCTAGGATGGTTAATAGGGTTTTTTTAACTTTATAAAAAAATTATAATATTTAATATAAGGATAATTTAGTTGTTAAATAAATAATGGAAAATATGTAAAAAATTAAATAATTTTTGTTATTTTTTTTCAAGGGTGTTAATTGTTAGTGCTCGTATAAAATTTAGGATGTTAAATATAATTTTTCAGGACTATAAAATCAACTCACGTACAAATTAGTTTTAAACTCAGATTAAATAATGAATCATATTAAAAAGTTTCAAGATTGACATATTTTTATTTTTTGTTTTGATTGAATTTTATTTAGTTTTTTTATTAATTTTATTATTAAATATTTGACTGATTTTACATTAGTATTTATAATTTATTTTAAAAAAATTTAAGACATTATTATAATTTCAAATAAGTTCAAAAAAAAAATGATTGAATTTGCAGGTAAAACGGGCAAAGAAACCAGTATTATCCCATCGTTTTATCAATTATTTAGTTATTAAAACAGCAGAACTCGCATGCAGGTGACAGGACTGAAGATGGGTTCAGGTGTCAGATAAGGAATGATGGATTCTGCGCGGAGTAGGCATGCACGCATGAACCAGGTTTCAGGAGGGAGGAATAACTTGAGCAGGCTTTCAGCTGAGCCTCAAATACCAGAGAACAAATTAGCGAGGAGAGAGGTATATTATAACTATTGAGTTACCAGCTGGCTGCCTGCAATTATTTAAGGATAACTACAAATTAGTCCCCCAACTTATATAATTGTTACCAGATCTGCCTCCAACCTTTCAATATCTTGCAAACTCCTTCATGTACTGTCTTTGGTCTAATTATTTAATCCCCCTAAGTTTTCCTATCATATATAGGCACACACTAGTTTTCTTAACACACACCTCACAGGTGTATTATTAAACTGTATATTTAATTGTTTTTACTGTTTTATTTATGAATGGATTCAGTGGTTCATAATTTTTTTTATATATAACTCGCGGTGTCCAAGTCAACTTACACACACTACAAATAATTCCCGGCCTACTGAACATCCTGCAAACCCAGTAAGTATATAAAGTATCGCGGGATTGACAAGTATGCACAGAGAGAATCGAACCCAAGTGTAGAGGAAGGAGACAAATCCTTTCCCCTGTTAGGCCACGGCATCAAGGGCTTCAATGGTTCATAATTAAAAAATACAGAGTTAACTCCTAAAAGTAATTGTTAAAGTTTTTGTATAACTTTATATAAGTATAGTTAAAAATTAAAAATAAAATAAAATAAAATAAAATAATCATAGTTATTATATTTTCGTTTTTATTTTAAAATAAAGTTAGTATGATTATATGATAAAAATAAATATAATCAAACATAGAAGTCAAAGGATGATAAATCATAATTTAAAATAAAAATTATAAAAAAAAACTCTTAAAAAAGTTTAAAGAAAATAAAACTTCGTAAAACATTGAATCTTATATAATAACATTTATATTTTAATATCATAAAATGACTTCTCCTACCAAAATTAAAATTATATTATACTATTTTTTAATTATTTTTTTCTAAAGAAATCCTTTGTTCATATGTGTGTGTGTGGGGGTACTTAAATCATGTAATACAGGGCACTTTAAATAAAGTGCAATTTAAATGACTAAGAAATTTAATTTTTTTAATTTATTTATCAAAAGATACAAATCATTTCTTCTAAATGAGTTAAAGATAATCTAAGGAAATTAAACAAACAAAGGATCCCTTATAAAAAAACAAATGTCCAATTTAAAAATTTATCAAATTTTGATGTAATTTTGTTTTTTGTGAAAAAGAATAACATAAATTTTATAAATCTCTGTATTTAAAAAAGTAGAAGATGAGGCATAATTAATAAAAATAAAAGATCTCATGTATATATGTGTATGAGTGGGTGCGTGCAACCGACCATGTGTTCGTGTAGATTAAACTATATATATGTTTTATGCATTAATTTCTCACCCATGGATTCTCTTTCAATTTGATCGCTGGCATTCCCTAATATTTCATTATTTATCTTCTTTTATTGTATTTTCATTTTCAATCCCTCGAAATTATCATCCCCAATTCTCTCTTCCCGTGATATATCTCTCTTATATTATTGATCAATCTACTGTTCATGAAGCCCTTTTAATCATGTGTGTGTTGAGGGTATAATTTGATAATTTTTTATTGTTTTTTAGATTTTAATTATTTGCTTTTATTAATATATTTTAAGCATTAAGTTTTAATAGTTAAAATAAAAATGTCAATGAGGTATATATTGTATAGATTAGGAGTGATTTAAAACGCATGATTTATATTATTTGAAGGTTTATGTGATTTATAAATGGGCATATGATGAAAAAACGAGATTAATCTAACTTTTAAGAATTATATTAATGTTTTAATATCTTTCTTAATTATAGATTATTTTTTTATATAGAGAGTAGAAGTCATTTTAATTTTGACATGTATACATAGTCAATAATTTTTATTAGTTTTTTTTTTAATTTCACAATGAGAAAACAAAAATGTTGAAAAATACAAAATTATTATTATTTCTAACACCTGGATCTACATTGTTAATTGATTTATAGCATAAGCTTATAAAAATACTCGATTAATCATATTTTTTAAATATAAATGCTCAAATAAAACAAAATCAGTATAAACACTCGAATAAAAAAATATTAAATACAAATATATCACATATTCACATGTCATTATTTCTTTTCAAATCGAGGTGGCCAAGAATTTCATCCAAGGGTCTCCAGCTAGGGCACTGCTGGATGTATAATTTACCAAGATAAAACGACCTTTTTTAAAAGTAGAAATTGTATTCTGGGTTCATTTTTCATGCAATTACTCACAATGAAACTTGTGGATCCATTTCCTAGCAAGCAAACTCTGAATATTAGATCTGAGTGACTATCCTTTAGGGTTGTTGGGTATAACCATGTCAAAGTAGTCTTGTCGTAACTTAATGCTTTTGGGCAAGCAACGAGATCCTTGTCGCCATTTTGTCACAGTCCTGCCTGTGAAAGGGAGGCCTCAATCCTCTTTGAGAAACGTGAGAACTGGGATCCATCACAGATGACATTAGGGTCATAACTAGAACAGAAGAAGAAGGACCCACCAGGGATTTGGATGTGAGGTGTCGGCGTATCTTGATATTCTGGCGAGGGGGAATTGATCGGGATATGCTCCTCCTGTACGAGTGGGGAGTTATGATGGTTGCAGCAGTGATGGATTTTAATGAAAGCTGAGTCCTCCAACATCTGTACGCTACCATGTCGGGAGAAACTGCTTGGAGCATGGGATGGATGGAAGAACACAGTCGCGGCACATAGCTACAACATTAATTTCGATGAGTATATTCTCTTGATGTTTTCAAGAAATATTAATTTCGATTAGCGTTCAGTGTTTTTATTATTATTATTATTATTACTTTAAGTGTCTCGTGGATTTTGTTACCCATTACTTCTCAAAAAATTCTACGTGGCTCAGTTTGAATCTTACTAATTGTTCTTGTCGTCACATTTGTTTAAGAGCTAACACGTAGTAATAATAATAATAATAATAATAA
>Ga0325411_1003918_pt1 | contig 16724 bp, 4 predicted proteins | sample PopdelMetagenome_13_FD_206181 | JGI IMG/M metagenome (GOLD analysis project Ga0325411, IMG submission 206181) | Populus deltoides microbial communities from Bellville, Georgia, United States - Xylem-PdIQD-R4 | ecosystem: Host-associated > Plants > Phyllosphere > Stem > Wood/Secondary xylem...
TTTTATTAACATTTTTAATTTTAAGAAAAAACAAATCTAACTTTTTTTTTATTAAAAATCAAAAGTAATTATAACATATAACAAAAGGAAACTTGGATGATTTACACTGGGGATAAAAAAAGATATCACTCTAATTAGAACTCCAATATCTAATCAACATGCCAAATTATTTTTGAGATTATTTTACCAAAATATTTAATTTTTTGACAATATCTTATCATTATCCTAAAAACAAGTTTGAATTATATAAAAAAAAAGTATTTTTTTTATAATTTAGAAGTGATTGTATTAAAAACATAAAAATAAAACAACGCTTGCCCATAATTGTGGAGAACTTTTTGGAAATGCAGAACAATATGGAGATCCTTCGACCCAACTCCTTGTGTGGCTCAAATTTCAAATCAAATTGTAAGGTGGTTGACTTGATGAAACCCGGTTAACTTGGTATATCTAAAGATGAGCCAAACATTGACCAAAACTCAATTTAACTAAAAAAGTTTCAAGACACCATCTTTTTTATTTAATATTGAGAGACGATAACATGGTTTAACTTAACTTACCATGCTTACAACTTAAGTCATGGACTCATCTAAGTACAACAATATTTTTAAAAAAAAATATATTTTTTTATTTAATTATATATTAAAAAATAAACACTCATAGTAAAGAAACTAAATAAAATTAGAAAAATCAATTATGATGGTTGTATAAAAAGAACGTTTGCTAATATTAAAACAATATATAATCTTATTAAAAACACGATCAAAGTTGAATAGCACTGAATAAAATAGTACATAAATACTGGAATTATTTTAAGAATTTTATAAAATAATATATCATTTTTAAATGACTTTCTCTCTTATTTCTCAAACATAATGACTAAAATGTAAAGAAAATAATGTTTAGACCAAAATTAAATTACAAAACTAACGGGATGGTAGAGGAAGAAAAAAGACAGTAGGGGGACTAAACAAATCTTTTCACATAAATTTGAGATTATCCATATGGTTTCTTCTTATTTTACATTTTGATTATCTTTTAATGAATTTTTTCATCCTCTTATTAATTGTAACAAATTTCTTAATTCTTCTACAAAAATATTGAAGGAAAAAAGAGTTCATTTTACTCTTTGGTTTTTTGCAACTTTATGTACTTCTTGTTAAATTCAGTCCAGATTTGATCTAGCTAAAGTTTCGAGTATCAAATTATAAGTCAATTTGTTGGGTAAATGGATTGACTTTAATAGGTCAATTATGGTAGAAATAAGGATGACATGGGTACCCAATGATTGGATTTATATTGTATTCATATCTTATTCACTACCCATCATATAAGAGATTTTTATATCTATATCATATTCATTGAATTTTGAATATCTATTTATATATTTATTACATGAATACTTTATTATTTAACATAAAATAAAAGAGTGATGTATATATTTGAGATATGTATACATATATTAAATGATGAAATTATATATATATATATATCCTTAACCCTGAAATGTGGTTTTCAACTTCTATTTCCTTGAGCTTATACTTAATGTAGTTTTTGAAATCTTTCTAAGATAGCGGTAATTTTTCAATAATTTCCACCACTTGGAAGAATTCGTTTAAAACCATTCATTCAGTATGAATATCATATAAGATGAGCTGAAACTCTTGAATTTAGCTTATTAAACTCATTTAATTACCATCTTAAAATCTAGAAATTTGATGATTATGAACTTTTTCACACTAACATCTTTAGCCTTATACTTTTTATCCAAAACTTTCTATAACGCCTTTACACTCTTGATTGAGCTATACACATCATATAATGTATTATTCAATCCATTGAAGATATAGTTCTTGTATATGAAATTGTTATGATTTCATGCTTTCATAATTGCCGCAATGGTAAGATCATGTTTATTTGTATAGCCTTAGCACTACTTCAAACAAAAACTAAACCAAGTTAAAAGTGGTTAGATAGAAAAATATTTTTTGTTCTCACATTTTAAAGTTCAGTCTATGAAGCTTTTAGGTTTCTCACTATACACCACATAAGATGACAATGAAAGCTTTCTTATCAAAGTAGTACTTGCCGAAGCAATATTGGTTAGGACAACCAATTCTTGAGTTAATGTTATGTTTATTCTATATAAATAATGGATAAAAAAAATTTGATTTCTAAAAGCAAGTATCAAAATAAATTTTAAAATAACTAAAAAACTTAAACAAATTAACAAAGAAAAGATTTGTAATATGCAAGTTACTATTAACCACGGTTTGATGTTTTATGTTCAAAATGTATCTTTTTAACATGTATCATATCAATATATTTGTTTAAACAAATAATATAAACATATCATACAAGATTGCAAAATGACATTTAAAAACTAAACAAAGATTAGATGATAAATTTAAGCATAGTTTTAATTGTTTAGTTCAAAAGGATAAGTGACGTGCATCAACTCAATATTATTCAAATAAATTGCTTAAATATAACAAACTTGATAAAAAGATAAACTTGAACTTAAAATTAAAGCCATTAATAATCTCCTTAACAATTAAACTAGTTTGCAAAAGGAATAATATACTAAACAGAGACCAATTAAAAATAAAGCCTTAAGATTGTTGTCTAAAAACTGGACTACGAGCATAAATATTTAGTTTATAAGCATGTAATATTATATCTCAATGCAAACTTGCAATCCAAACAAAAATACTAGCATATATACTAAGCAAGTATAGAAAATTGCATAAAAGATTGAAACACAATCCTAGCACTAAATATGTATTTAGTTTATACTTAACAAAATCAGTGTAGGGTACTTATTTATTGATGCACTTCAAATATAATTAAGCTAAAAATTTATTATTGTCAATGATCAATTATTTATCCTTAAGACTTTATTGCTTCTCATTTAGTATAAATAAGATGTATGCAATCAACCTAATATGATTCAAACAACACCATCATATTTACATACACTTCCAAACAAAGTACATGAAATCAAGAAAATTCTACTCAAATATCTTTCTACAAAGAAACAGATCTCAAAATAGAGGAAACTAAGTTGAAAATCAAGGTATATAAAAGTGTCAATTTTTTTGTAAAAACTTGTCAAAAAAAATATCTTAAAACCCTCTGCCTTTAACCCTTTTTTATAGAGGATTTTGAAAACAAAACTGATTTAAAACTACCATAATTAATTCCTGTCATTATCAACTAGAATTAAACCTAAAAGTTTTGGCTTTAAATATGATGTTGTGTTTGAATAAAAATGTCCAAGTTGAAGAAGCTATTGAGGTTGAAGAAAATGTTCAGAATCTTTATTCATGAGCTGAACAAACTAATTGGCTAGCTAAAAATAATTCATTATAGGCCAAAGTAATAGACTAATAATTTTTTTTATGGGCCAAGAATTATAAACTCATACCTAAGCATAAAAATAAGTTGACAAAAAATATATTTTTTTATTGGTCAAAAAATTACATCACTTAAGTCCAAAGCTCATTTTGCTTAGGTCATTTCGCACTCAATTTTATCTCTTCATCTTCTACAACATATACAATAAGAAAATTATTTTTTTTCAATATGGGATAGAGGTTTTGTGTTTCACAAAAATATGTCAACCTAGAGTTTTTTATATCAATTTTTCATTCACTTAAATTTAGGTTTAATCATGTTAATGTTTCATTTTAAAAAGTTTTTATTGAAAAATAAATTATAATAAAGTTTTAAACCTAAAAATGAGTGGACTGCACTTTTAATTTGGTTTCAAATATGCCTATTAATAATGATCTTAAATAATTTTTTTTAACAAACTTAGGTTGATAATGGACCTTACTTATTGTTGGGAGATAATTCAAGTCCTTAAAGAAAAGTGTGTTTTTGTTTAAAATAAGGTACAAGTTTTCTTGCAGAGAAAGAAAAAGTTAAAAAAAAAAAAGAAAAGGTTCATCTTTTGAAGTATTTATTGGTTTTTTACTCATGTAGGCCGCTGATTTTGTCTACGAAAGAATCTGAATGGAAAATGAGAGAATTTGCATTACAAATTCAGTTCAAAAAATTCAAAGAAGTATGATTAATACTGTTAATTACATTTTCTAGTTGATTTTTGAAGATTGTCTTGTTTGATTAACATTATAATTCAAGTTAACCAAGCTTTATGCTTTATACAAATGCGACAAGGTTGAAACAATTATTGTTATGCTAAATTGATCCTCAAGAAATCTAGTGAATCACTTCTAATAATTTGTACTTTGTTTGTTTTTCCAAGATTTTTCTTTCACATTCTAAATTTTTCAAGATTATTTGATTTTTAGATTTTAACAACATATCCAAATTTGTGATATTTCTTGAAAATGACATTATAACAACCTTAACGTGATGCAGACAAAAGCTAGATAAATAGCAAACAATCACATAAAGATAAAATCTTAATGAGTGAAAAGAGTTGCAGATACATACTCTAAATTCACAATTTTATTTTTAAAAAATGAGTCTAATATTGTCTGAATCTCAAAGAGATTTACAAGTCCTTTAAATATACCAGAAATTCTACCTATACTAGGAAACAAAATCAAAATCCCAAAGCTTAAAAGGAAATTACAAAATACTTGAAACAAAATAATAAATCCATAAAATCAAGAAACATAACAAAATTGACTCATACATGATCTTCTAAGCCTAATTTCAAGAGATCTAACAACGAATGATGGATGAAGTGGGTTCCTTTTGGAACCGTTCCTCGGGAACCTCTTGTAAAAATTGAAGTTTGATCCAACAATTAAATCTTTTATTATAATCCCTTTTAGCAACTACTATGGTCTGATGCAACCATGTATTTTTTTGGGCTTAGACTTGTCTCACCAGTGTATAAAAAATTTGTTAGATGAAATTAAAAAAAATATTATATTAAAAAAAGGACAAAAAAAACTATCTGAATTAACCAGCTAAATCAGCAATTCTAGTAATGAGACTAGAATAACCTCATAAAAAACAAATAATTTTTTTTTACCAAACTCAATTTCCAACTAACTCAATGCAAAAAAATGAAATAAAAAAATATAAAAAAAACCTAAGCAAACTTGTTAAACTCGTGACTCGAGCCATAAGAATAAGATGATTTCATAAAAATAAAATAAAAAACAAATAATATTCAGGTTAGTTGGATTCAAAACTTAATATTTTTAACAAGTATATGCTAAAACATACTTGTATGAACCATAAACTTGCATTAAAAGCTTCAAATTAATCAACATGCTTCCAAAATTCTTAACTTATAAATAAAAGCAACTTATTGTTATATTATAAAACAAATTCAGTCATAAATCAAAATACTTCAAATACATCATTAACATGCTATTGGGCTAAAAACACATTCAAACAAACATCAAAATCAAGAATTATGCCTTTAGTGCAAGTCTCACTAACCTATTATTGCTAAAATTAGAACAAACTATTATAATGAAAACTTAAGCAATCTAAAATATACTTAAAATAGGAACAAGAACAAAACAAACTCTGCTGAAAAACATCAAATTATTCCAGTAACAAAATCTATCCAAAAATACAAGATGAGCTGAAACAACATCAAAAAAGGTTTAAATATTAAGAAAGCATGAATAGGCAGGCCATATAGACTCTACCCTTGAACTTTAACATAGTTATACCTTTTCCAAGCTTGCTAGATATGGACTGTTGTTTTCCTTTTATTTTCTTTCCTTCTTTCCCTTTCACTATCTTTTCTTTTTAAAGCTCGTTAGACCCTCTATGTTAGGCTTTTGAACCTTCACACCAGGGTCTTTTCACAGTGTGTTTCTCCATTTTTTTTCTCTTTTTCTTGATTTTTCAAGGGGTATTTATAGGGTTTTACTAGAGTTTTTGATGGCTTCAAACATAGATTGATCAAAGTTTAGCCTTTTGATCAAAATAAGAGGGTTCTGAAGTACATTTCATAGTTGTGAGCTTTGTACCTATGCTAGTTTTTCAATGGTAGTTTTGCAACAAACTTGGTTTTTGGAAGTTTTGGTAGTTTTCCAAACTTGGAGACTAATAAGTTTGTTTTTGGCCTTTTGATCTTGAGAGAAATGTGACAAACCTTTGATTAGAACCCACCGATAAAGCTTGAAGTGTGAACACATGAAAAATATTAATAATTTTGTGAAATGAGTATCACAACTATTGATGACTGAGTTGACCACGTTCGAGGCTTCATCGGAGTAACTCTAATGTCGTCATCATTAAAGACTACTTGATCTTGGTAGAAGATGTGCACACTTTTTGTTTGGATCCAACCTTACTCAATTTGGAGGTTTGTAACTCTACATTCATTAGTCTAAAAGTGTCAACCCCAACAACTTAGAATCTAAGAATATAGTGATGGCTGATTAGGGATAAGATGTTGTTAAGTTCGTTGAAGAAAATAAGATATAAACGTTTGATGAGAGTGATTGATTTTTGTAGAGGGGATGTTTCTCAGTTGAATGGTGGTGGTTACAGCCTTAAAGGTAGTCGGAAACGCCACATTCATTCGCCTAAAAGTGCTTACTCGATCAACCAAAACTATCAAAGAAGAAGCTAAATTGTGGTTACACGACGCGTCGTCTAGGTTAAACCCTAAAAATTAAGATTACAATTTGGGATTTGATATATCTCATTTTAGTCCATATTCTTCCAATTGCTTTTAATTGCACTCGTAATTGCCTTTGAAACTCTTAATTTCATAAAATTTCACCACCGTCAAACTCAATCATCAACCCTAAAGTTTAATGTCATTTTCATTTTGGTCCTTGGTTTTTTATTTATGTGCTTGGGCCCTTAATTAACCATCATACTTTCAATTGTTTTCAATTTGTCCTCCTGATTTGGTCAATTTCAGCTCCTACAATCACATATCTTTTTCAGTTTGGTTCTTGGTTTTGGATTTCTTTAATCAAGTTCCTAACTACCAATTAAACTTCATTATTTATGCAATTAAACTCATGATTTGACCAAGTTAACTCTTTAAAATTGCAAATCGACCTCTAGACTTTAATTTCTTCTAATTAAAGCATAAATTGACTCAAAAAATTATTTTTTCTTGCAATTAAGTCCTTAATAAAAATAATTAAATCTTTCAAAATTCTCATTGAGTCGATACTTATCCAAATTTATATTTATTTACCCCAAATAAAAATAGTTTCGCCAAATAAATCCCTTGTCAATTAGAATGGGGTAGCAATTTTGCTAATGTTATACATGTTGGTCCTCCAACTTTTCTACCTATCATTTTGGTTTTTCACTACCAACTTGGAAAATTTTTAGGCTTTTTTTTATGTATATCCTTTTATATTTTGAATTTTGTTTTCCTTGATTTTTTTATGAGGTAAAAAATGAATAACAACAATATATATAAAAATCCAACCCTAGGCCACCTAGGAGTTCGATCATGATCTGATAGATGATTCCCCGCTTCACGAGTCTGTAGCTCTATCGAATTGTCGATATCTTCCACCACAAGAATTGAATGATTGGACATGTTGAAGTAACAAAAACTCCAGGGAAGGATCAGAACTGACAGCAGACAGTTTCAAGTTGTAGATATCAAAATTAAGATGATTGGCCATGGCTGCTATCAAGCTTGATTTCCCAGTTCCGACAGGGCCGTACAGCAAATAGCCCCGTTTCCATACTTCACCAATCCTCTTGGAACGCTCCTTTCCCTTGATGAATTTATCAAGATCATCTATAAATTTTTGTTTGAGGTTTCCATCCATTGCTAGCGTATCAAAAGTCACAGGGTGATCCAAATTGATCCCCTTCCCCTTACAGCTCCATCCATCACGTCCCCCGCGAGTAGTGTAAAACTTTACTACCCTGTTTTGATCCTTAATTTTCCTAGCCATTTTAAGAATGCAAGGCAGATACTTATTCCTGATCATACAGGCATGTCGCTTATGAAAGCAAAGCTCATACCATTTCAGCTCATACTGGAGTGCTGCATTGAATTCACTACTGCAATAAGTCCACTTCATGTCAACACCGTGGAAATTGTCGACAATCTTACAGTTCCTGTCAAGACTAAACGGCAGTGCCTTGATGTTCTCGTTCTTGCCCACCGTGACTCGTTGCGGAACAGATGCGGTAGAGAAAGCATTGCTGCCAAGATATATCATCAAGGCATAAAAGAGATGTTTTTTTTATCCTTCATGTGAGGCGTTAATAACCATGGTGAGTTCTGAGGAGAAACGACTGGCTAATTCCTTCAAAAAACTGCGTATTTCTTGCGGAACGAAATCATTGATGTAGCCACGTACGTAGAATTGCATCAGAAGCTATCAGGGATAGACTTGATCTCATTGATCTTCTTTTTACTTCTTGCTAGCTCTATGCTGTTCTTTTTCTTTTTCTTTGTTTTTGTAATGGCGATGATGTTAATCTCTGATGGTGTGTTCCAAGTTCTATAGTAAACAAAGTGCTGGAATGGATGATGTAAATTCAAAGACTAATCCTAGACGGAGAAACCAAATGTCTATCGACTTTCAGCTCAATCATGGAAAAACTGTGATGTTGATACGGACAACAAAATTTCTCCTGGCGCAAAGAAGTTTACCTGGAATTTCCTGACGAGGAGAAAGTTCTGGCTTGTGACAATGCATGTCAGGATTGGAAAGATTACAAAGTGCCTTCCTTTCTGATTTTTATTAATTCAAAATATGTAAAGAAGTAGAAAAAACAATTAATCAATGGAAGGTTAGGTGATATTTGTTTTTTTATTTAAAAAATATTTTTAAAAAAATTTAAAATTTTTTATACTGTTTTCTTTGTTTAAAATATAATTAATAAGTTTTTGGTGTTTTTAAATTATTTTGATATAGTGATATAACAAGTAATTTTTTTAAATTAAAAAAAATATTATTTTAATATATTTTTATATAAAAAATATTTTAAAAAATAATCATAATTACATTTTCGAAGAAACTCGTCCTCTTCCCTCTTGGTTCATTCAAAATTTATAAAAAGTTGGGAAATGTAATTCAAGATAGCCACGATAGGTTATAGGATTGTTGAAGAGGCTGCTTCTTATTGTACTGGGCTATCACTGCCACTGACGAGGCAAAGTACTTAGAATTTGGGTGGAAGGATGGGCGGAGCTAGGAGAATTACATGTAGATTTTGGAAACGTGGTTTAAATTTTATTTTTTTTATTTAAAATTAATTTTTATATATATATTTAAATAGATTTGATATGATGTTATAAAAAATATTATTTTAATATATTTTTAAATAAAAAATACTTTAAAAAATAATCATTATTATAATCTAAAACACTATTAATTTTTCAAAATAATTCTACTACTATAGAAAAGGACCTTTCATGTAAAAAAAAAAGTTATTTATTGATGATACATAATTTTAAATTTTATAATTTTAGGTGTAAATAAAATTTTTATCTCAACAATATTATTATTTATTAAAAAGAGTTAAAACCTTTTGGAAAATACTCTAGTTCTAAACATCAAAAACATTGTTTATGTAATGATATTTTTGTTCATTAACCTTGAAAACTTAACACCTGCTTTAAAGAGCATTGAAATCTTTTCATATGGCTCATTTATCATTACCAAATAAAATGAAAAAAATAAATATTTTTCGTAACTTTATTATATAGTGAAACGACCAAAATAAAATTAAACCTGCTGTTAGGGGGTATTTTTATATTTTCACAATAGTTTTTTCTCTATTATAACTTAAGTTAAGGGGCTATTTGGTATTTTACAAATATAAAAAATAATAAACAATTAAAATGCATAGTAAAACAATGAAAATATCCTTAAAATAAAAAAGATTAAACTTGGAGTCAAAGGGCTTCTTGATCTTTTCATAATGATGTTTTTGTAATTATAAAATTAGTTAAGGAGTATTTTGATATTTAGCTAAATAAAAAAAGATGTGTGCTTATGACCACCCAAAGGCATCTACACCCTAAATAAAAAAACAAAAAAGATGTGCACGTGTGAAGCACCTAGAGGTGTGTGGAAGGCGTTCACACCCTTTAGGCAACACATTCGACACTTTCCAGTATATAAAAATGCTTTTTCACTATATTGTTGGAAGCGTCACCAAGTTCTCATCCTGTTGGTGTGGCGTGTATCTCCGATGATGGTTTGGTTTGTCACTGATGGACCTTTCTTTTCCTCCCCTTCTTCTCTCTGTTGTCCTTTGAAAATTATAGCTTTACCCACTTGGTTGTTGAGATTTCAACTTCAATTCTTATTATTTTATTTTCTAATTTTTGGTCTTAATTATTTTATATAAATTTTACTTGTTTTCAATTTCATCCTTCAATCCCAATTTACCAAATATTATATTTTCAATTTAGTCTTCATTCTTTGGATTTATAATTTTTTGTCTTGTCCTTTTTGTAAAAGTTTTATTGGTTTTCAATTTCATCATTTAATTCAAAATTGATGGTATTATGTTTTTTTTTTAATTTGGTCATCATTGTTTTGATTTTTATTTTTTTCCGGCTCTTTTATAAAAGTATTATTTTTATTATATTGTTTTCAATTCTACCCTTCAATCAAAATATTGTTTTTATTTTTTATTTTAATTTTGATCCTCATTATTTTGATTTTTTTGTCCTTTTACTAAATTGATTTTTTCTTTGAACTTCACCATTCAATCAAATTTAAAATTTATTTTATATTTTAATTTTGATCCCCATTCTTGTAATTGCTATTTTTTTAACTTTTTTGTATAATTGATTTTTTTATTCAATTTCATCTTTCAATATTTGATTCATTGAGAATTGGATTTCATGATTTGTACAAATTGCATGTTTTGGGTCTAATGATCTAGGTTATGAGTTGAAAAGTTAATACATATATATATATATATATATATATATATATATATATGTATATATATTTAAAAAATACCTTTATAATTCTTTTTTTATTGAGTTATTTCAATCTCATGATTTAGACCGTGAGTTTAATGGAATATCTCGGATTGGCTCGATTCTAATTATTATAATTACTGGTTTGTTATAACGGATGATTTTTATGTTATTTTTAAAATCTATTTTGATATCTAAATATTATTTTTTTTTTAAAAAAAAATAGTTTAGTTATACGATCAAGCCGAGCACTGAGGCTATTATTCATCTACGTGGAAAAATTATCTAAAATCACTTTGATTTTTTTTCTCGTATTGTTATTTTCAAGGATAGATTATGAGAAACGCAAGCTCACAAATTTAAATATGGATAGCTTGACTTACCGTGACTAATGATTATTTTTTTATAAAAATAAACTTTAATTTTAGATATTACTAATTTCATTTCTACCAGCCAATTTTTTTTTTAAAAAAAGATGTGGCACACCCATCTATTTATTGTTTTTTTTAATTAACATAAGTGTCTGAGTTAGTTTGCTCGTATTTTAATTAATTTCACAGTTCTAAAATTAACGACTATGTAAGCTTTTAGTGGTCCTGAGATTTGTGAGACTCAAACTAATGACCTTTAAAGAGCAAATTTAGAATCTGACCAATTAAGCTACGCCCCTCAGGGTTCCTATTTATTGTCTTATTAGGCCATGATGAGGTAAAATATGAATATTTTTTGTTTTTAACAATGTTGTTAGAATATTTATGTTTGAGAATGTAATAATGAATATTTTTTAAAGTATTTTTTATTTAAAAATATATTAATATAATAATTTTTTAAAATTTATTTTTAACTTCAATAAATAAAAATAATCAAAAAATATTAAAAAATTAATTTAAACAAAAATTTTAACCAAAATTTTTTTTCCCTCAATATCTAGCTCTCATGTCACTATTCCTTTTAGGCCTTAAAGCCCATTCATCCCTCCAGTCTTGGGTGGGATATTATATAGAGAATGCATAGAAGAATGAGATAAATGCATTGTCTTTAAAATTTAGTAGTGTTCACCAAAGGAAAAACACAAATTCACACGTGCAAAAGTTTTGCCCTCTTGACATCTGCGAATTCTTCCTTTCTTCGCTGGCCAAACCCCAAAAGACACCATCGAATCAATAACACAAATCCTCTTCTCTGTAACGACAACTTAACAAGCTAAGACCGGGTTATGTCCTAGCACAACAAGTCCTCTTTTACGAAATCAAAGCCTTTCTTCTCTTCTTCCTTTTAGCATCACCAAGAAAGAGAATATGGGAGAAGGAAGAGAAGGGGATTGGGAGTGCAGTGGATGTCAAAACAGGAACTATGCGTTTAGATCTTTTTGTAATAGATGCAAACAACCTCGACTGCTTGTTGATAACAAAACCCCACCTGACTCTAAATGGCTCCCTCGTATTGGTGATTGGATCTGCACTGGTTAGTTACCCTTTATCTACGTTTGCTTTATAAATATCAGCCTCTTTATGTTGGTTTGCTGTCTTGAAGATCTGTACCTTTTAAAATTGGTGTTTATTGTCATTTTTCTTGTTATGGAGTGTTGGGATATTTATCAAGGCTTTTTTTTATTTTTATGGATATGGTGTTTTAAAGATTTGAACATCTGATTATCGGTGTTAGTTGGGACTTTATTTTTCTGTTATAAGGTATTTATTTTTTTGGGTTTTGAGGTTTTTTCTTCGTGGATAGTTTGGTTTTGGGGGCTTGAGTTGGTGTGTTGGGGTTTAGGTTTCAAGGGATTGCTAGGTAGTTGAATTGTTTTCTCGCGTTTCTTAATCAGGGGTAAGTAGCTAGACAATTTAAATTAGTCTATATGATTAACCTGTCGATGGAGAAATAGGGTTGATATTTTAGACTCGCTTTTTGAAGTTTTGGGACCCGATTCCAATATATTTTTTGTGTGATAGTTGCTCGTTCTCTCATCTTCTTTTGTGATACCTTTGTCTTTTCTTTTCCTCTTTCTAGCGATTGTTGATAAAAAGTAATGATTAAGTGGTTGTTATGTTTTGTGTGATTGAGATGAAGAATTTGCTATCAATTAGGTTGAGTGGTTTTTGTTTTGTGTGTGTTTTTCTTTTTTTTGGTATATTGGGATGGACTGGTTGGTGTGCGTATACATGGCGTCATTTCCATCTTCATGGCTGCAATGTGGGTTGCGTGTGTGTTGGGCAATGGATCAATAGGTTGCACTAACAACAATTATGCATCACGAGAAAAGTGCAAGAAGTGTGGGCAACCAAAGGAGGTAGCGGCAATGCCAGCAATTGCAATGCCTGGAGTGTCTCTCCCAACTTATTCACATTATTTTGCCAGGAGCCCTGGAGGACCAGACCAAAGGTTGAATATTGGATTAGAGGGCAATGGTGCTCTCCAGCAACCAGTACCCTTGAATTCAAGCTGGTCTGGAGGAGGGGCTGATAATTATGGAGTTCAGCAGACCTCTACTTGGCCTTTGGGTGGAAAACAGATGTCTGGACATCCATATGCAAACCCTCTAAATCAACCTCCTCCTCCAATTCCTAAAGGATGGCGAAATGGTGACTGGCTATGCAATTGTGGCTTCCACAATTACTCTTCACGTGCACAGGTATTATCATGTTCCCCAATTATTCTCAGATATTCACTTCCATTTTGGATTATATCATCTTATATCTGATGCAATTTTGGGTGAATTTGCAGTGCAAAAAGTGCAATGCTTCTTTGCCACCAGGTATGCTTCATTTGTTTTTTTAATTGCATAACAGCTAGCAATTAAGCTGGAAACACTGCGCAGCATGTTGTTTATCTATTATGACTGGAAGGAAAAAGCAAGCAAGTGATGAATGTATTGTTTTGTTGTGATTTATCTATACTCTCATTTTATTCCTCCTTTCTAACACAACACAGTGGGAACAAAGCGATTGGCATCTCAAGAATTTTTCCAGGACTGGGAGAACAAAAGATTAAATTCTGGAAATGTATGGAATTATTTTCTGGGTGCACTTCTTTTTGTTATTCTATCGTTCCAAACCATGGTTTCACCATTTAATCCCTTATTCTTTCTGTTATTATGTTGTTGCTCCTCACAGACAGATGGGCAACCACAACCATATCCAAGCTTCAATCAAATGGCAGGGACCAATGGTGACCAAAGTTCAGGAGTTTATGTTTCCTATCCCACTTATAGTACAGAACTAGCTCCAAATTGGCAAGCACCAGTGCAAATTCCACTTCAATTAACAACGCCTGCTCTCCTTGGAAAAGGGTAAATGTTTATGGAGTTGCTCCTACCTATATATCAAATTAGGTGACCACACAGAATAATGAGATGATATTTAAACTGGAAAAGGGCCATTCTTTGGTGCAATGATAGAACTCTTTTGAAGCCAAGTGCTGAAGTTTGAGTTCATTCCTGAGTGAGTGACTAAACTTAACATGAAATACTGAATTTAGAACCTATCGAGATATCACTTCCACGATCTTGGTTCTGTAAGGTGCACACTGGATCTTTGTAAATAAAAAAATAAACTAATAAACTAATCAACAAAATTTAATTATGCTTGTCAGTTTGTTGAGTCAATTTGATAATAAAGGTAATAACTTGAAAGAAATGTGGACAGAATGATGAATCACTTGGAACATTAGAAGTTGAGCATAAAGACTAAATCTAGTACTCTATTTAGCCTAATGTAGAGTGTGGGTAATATAGCATAGAGTGTGGATAAATATAAATTGCAAGTATTATATTCGCACATACAGCATACACCATATTATACAATGATATTGAAAAAGGCTTTTCTCATTAACATTCTAATACTTATTCCTTCTTTGCATAGCAGAGCCAAGCAATGGCGTAATGGAGATTGGATGTGTGCAAATTGCAACAATCACAACTATGCTTCTCGTGCACAGTGCAACAGGTTAGTAACGGAAGTATATTATGTAGTTCTACAATGCGACTTAGCAAACTTTATGTTGAGCTGATGCCCATGGACATCATCTAGTTGATTTTGTAATGATATCATGTTTTACCTCGTACTAAAAAACTTGCATTCAATCTTGTGCGAAACCATTTTCTGATGTTAAAGATGATAGTGAAATCTGGTTGTAATGAATTGGTTGCTCGCTTGGTCAGGAACCCGGGATGATACCTTGGGCCTCATTGTTTTGGCTATTATGTATCATATTGTGGTGGCTTATCAGGCAGACATACTCAATTCATAGTTCTATGTGTAATTCATGTTTGTTGTCCTCTTCTTTCTTCTTTTTGGTTTTGTACTGTTTTCATGGCTAGGCAACTCTTCTTGGTGATGCCAAAGAACAGTTGTGAAGCATTTTCTTTCATAGTTTCATGAAATAATTCTGTTTTTGAACAAAACTTTTAAACTTTGATTTTATTTCACATGCCTCTTTAGGCAAATAAAGTATTGTTGTTGCTTCCAAGTTATATTGCTTTCTCATTGCATTTTTGCAAGTTTACATGTATTTTTATGGTCCTGGGGCTGTTGAATGCTCGCATGCTAATTCATTTTTCCAAGTTACATTGCAGTTTTGCATTTTCTACTTTGTGAGAGACAGGAATTTTGGTATTTTCTCGTGTTTACTCGTTGATTGTGGCAGTTTATTTCATGAAATTTGAGCGCTCCGTAATAATTCACTCAATTTGCCAGAAATTCTTTCTCCCTCTGCAAGGGGAAATATTGGGCACAACTGTCAATTACATTTTCCACTATTTTGCCTATTGTTTTTGAAAGAACTAGTGTTTGAAATTTTCACCGAAGGCCCCTTAGGCAGTCTTAATGGTTTCCCCCCCTAGTATTATATCATTATATTTCGGCTAAATTTCTCTTTTGTTTTGCAGGTGTAAGACACAAAGAGATGTGGTCGCTCAGCCAGTTCCCCAGCCAGTCAATGTTGTGTAACTGCAAATTTGACGAGGATTTAGACTGTTGTAGCTTGCAATGCCCTTTGTTTGTTCTGTTTCAGTTTTGTGCGACGTCTGGTCATAGAAAAATGGAAGTCGTATAGGCATACGATTAGACACTGTAGAAATTAGCGGTTGTGATATTTAAAGGACAAATAACGCAAGCATGATTGTTCTTATTTTATAGCAGTATTGTGTGAGTGTGTGTCTTCCATTCCATATTCAAAGCTTGTTTTCACAACTGAAGTAATAAAGTATCATTTGTTGGTTTGCGTATTGGTTCTTATGAATGGTAACTTTCCTCGTCTAATGCTATTATTTTGAAGCACTTATTTTTCCTTCCTTCCATCAATCTGCTCATTTCTAGGGTTGAGACTTTTTTTGGAACTTGAAAACGAAGCATAAGCAAACTTGTTCAAACTGGAGGAGTAAATTTATGCTTTATTAATGTAATGTGATTACTGATTACATATTCGATTCATAACAAAAGAATCTCTAGAAACCAGAGCAAAAAGAGCACTCCCACTTTTCGTTCATGGAATGCTATCTTGATTATGAGCCCTTGAGTATGGAGGAAGGGGAAAGAGGAGCGGTGTCCAACTGGTAAAGATTGAGAGAAGGCCCTACAAACCGGAAAAGTATCCAACCTCCAATCACAATGAAAATGGAAGCATAAGCAAATTTGTTGAGCCAAAACAGCATACCCTTCTCTCCCACGTAAAGTTCAATAGCCTTTTCTGAAAGGCTCATATCTTCCCACTTCTTCGGAGCTGAAGCTTGCGCCTTTACAGGTTGTGAAGCGCCAACACCACCATCCCCTTTCTGCATTCTGGTTCGCCTCCTTGACCCTCTTTTAAACCTGATTTCCACTGTGTCTGGTGGAGTGATGGTTGGTGGTTG
>Ga0325411_1003919_pt1 | contig 16722 bp, 10 predicted proteins | sample PopdelMetagenome_13_FD_206181 | JGI IMG/M metagenome (GOLD analysis project Ga0325411, IMG submission 206181) | Populus deltoides microbial communities from Bellville, Georgia, United States - Xylem-PdIQD-R4 | ecosystem: Host-associated > Plants > Phyllosphere > Stem > Wood/Secondary xylem...
TCGTCGGAGGCAACTTGGTTACGTGGAGGAGTAAGAAACAAAAGGTGGTAGCTCTATCAAGTGCGGAAGCCGAGTTTAGAGGTATGGCAAAGGGGCTTTGCGAGCTTTTGTGGCTCAGACGCCTGCTCTCAGAAATTGGCTTTGCACCCAATTCAGAAATGAATTTATATTGCGATAATAAAGCCACGATAGAAATATCTCAGAACCCAATCCAACATGACAAAACGAAGCATATTGAGATAGACCGGCATTTTATTAAACAGAATCTTGAAGAAAAGGTAATTCGCTTTCCGTTCGTCAGATCAGAGGACCAACTTGCGAACATGCTTACAAAGGCCGTCTCAAACAAAAACTTTCACAGCTCACTTGACAAGCTGGGTATCAAAGACATTTCTACACCAACTTGAGGAGGAGTGCTGGCATGAGCTGTACAAACCGAGAGACAATAGGAAATTATAGCTGTAATAGTCACGTTTATCTTCTATTTATGTAAATCCTGATTGTCATGGGATCGTAATTGTTTCCTTTCCAAATACAACTAGGAAGGTTGTACATTGTGATGTATAAATCCCCTGCTTCTGCAATAAGAAAATATAATTGAATTCTGCAGAAACCCTACTCAAATTAACACTTCCATGGAATAATCTACGCTCACTGGATCTTTCTTGGAACAAGCTCAAAAGATCCCTTCCAATTCCACCACCAGCAATCTATGAATATGAAGTCTCGAACAACGAATTAAATGGAGAAATCCCAGAAGTTCTTTGCAATCTGGCTTCGCTTTCTGTCCTTGATTTGTCAAATAACAATTTGAGCGGCAAACTTCCTCAATGCTTGGGCAATAAAAGCAGCACTGCTTCAGTTCTGAATCTCCGCAGCAATAGTTTCAGTGGTGATATTCCTGAGACATTCACAAGTGGCTGCTCATTGAGGTTCGTTGATTTCAGTCAAAACAAAATGGAGGGGAAGATACCAAAATCATTAGCCAATTGCACCAAGCTAGAGATTCTCAATCTTGAACAAAATAACATAAATGATGTCTTTCCTTCTTGGTTGGGTGTTCTTCCTGATTTGAGGGTTATGATTTTGAGATCTAATGGGCTCCATGGTGTGATTGGGAATCCAAAAACCAATATTGAATTTCCTAGGTTACAGATTGTTGACCTCTCCAACAACAGTTTTAAGGGTAAGTTGCCACTTGAATATTTCAGAAATTGGACTGCCATGAAAAATGTCCGTAATTATGAGCACTTGATTTACATGCAAGCAAACACAAGTTTCGAAACATCGCATATTACAATGAACGAAAAGTATTGAGTACTCAATGACAATGACAAACAAAGGTGTGATGAGACTATATGAGAAGATCCAAGATAGTCTCACAGCTATCGATCTCTCAAGCAATGGTTATGAAGGGGGAATTCCAGAGGCCCTCGGAGATCTCAAAGAACTTCATTTGCTCAATCTCTCCAACAACTTTCTCATTGGTGGCATCCCTCCATCCTTGTCCAACTTGAAAGAGCTTGAAGCTTTAATTGGACCTTTCTCAGAACAAACTCTCGGGAGAGATTCCTGTCCAACTTGTACAGCTCACCTTCCTCGAGGTCTTTAATGTGTCTCACAATTTTCTCTCAGGTCCGATACCACGAGGAAACCAAGTCGGAGCATTTGACAACACTTCATTTGATGCGAATCCAGGATTGTGTGGGGACCCGTTGTCAAAAGAATGTGTAAATGATGAGGACTCGCTGCCAGCAGCAAAAGAAGATGAGGGCTCGGGATATCCACATGAATCTGGTTGGAACGTGGTGGTGATAGGTTATGCAAGTGGATTGGTAATTGGAGTGATTCGTGGATGCGCTATGAACACAAGGAAGTATGAATGGGTGGTGAAAAATTATTTTGCGAGGTGGCAATACAAAGGTCAAGATTTCTAATTATTAAGGTGTTTTCTAGTTTGTCAATCATAGTAAGATTGTAATTTTTTTTCCTTGTCTTCTCTTTCTCAATTTTCACTTGTAAGGATAACAGTGATTTTCTCTTGGATGGTCTGTTTCATATACTAAAAAAAAGATGGTATGTTGAATATTAGTATTAGTTTACTTATTTGGAAATAAAATATTCCTGCAGCGCCCTACCTTGTTTACTTTTTTTTTAACGTTGAAGTAGATGATTTGCACAAGTTTAAAAAAAAAATTATTGTAAAAAAATATTTGAATATTGTTAATTTTTTTTTCTAGTGAAAAAAATATTAAATTGTGTAAGGGTTTATCTAATATAACTTGGTTGACTTTACTGATCTAAAAATAACTGATCATATAACCTGTGAATATAAATTTTGACTAAACAAAATTTCAAGCTAATATCTTTTCTTATGTACTATTCTCGTGTTATGAGATTATGATAATCCAATGAAAAGTAAACAAAACAAAATAAATCATGAAGTTTAATTTTCAATCAAATCAATATTAAAGGATGAAATTGGAAGAAAAAAATTAATTAAGAATAAGAAAAAAAATCTAAATCAACTGGGTTAACCTGTCAAATATGAGATCTGTGTCATGAAAGTATGATAACTAAATAGAAAAAAATTTAATATTTAAAAATAAAATTAAAAAAAAATTAATTGAAAAGAAAAAAAAAAGCAAAGCAAAAAAAAATAAACAAAAAAAATTACTATTCTAATAAATATTGCTTTGTGTATATTTTAGTGTTGAATACTTTTCCTGTACTTTGTTTAGTAATTTTCAATAGAGATTTCACAACTCCTCCATCCTCTCCGAAGCAACCTCTGAAGGTGACAAGGTTATCAACAAACCTGAGTAAGTTAGTGTTTTTTTATTATTTATTATTAAAAAAAAAAAAAACTTTCATACAATCAATGTGGTCTTCAGTTTCTTTAATTTTTAAGTTTGTCATTTTAGCGTCTCAGTTTAACAATCCACTTGTGGGTTTTAATATTACACTCAGTTTTAATATTACACTATTTATTTAACTTGCGCTACTCCTCCGCCAGTCAGATATTATTTTTAAAAAAAAATTAAATATACAATTTTTTTAACGTATTTTTGTAACTAAAAAAATTATAAATATAAATCAAAAAACTTATGCATATATGTAATTAAATAAATTAAAAACTATATATGTTAATAAATAAATAAATAATCATTAATAATAACTAAAAATAAAATAAAGAAAATTAAGAGACATATGTAGATCAAGATGTTTAATTTCACAAAATAAAATATTTACCCTATTATGTTCGCTAAATCTTGTTTATTCAAATATGTTTTTATTTAATCAAACTATAATAAAAATAGGCACAAACATTATATTGATTGAATAAAATAAAAGAAAAAATAATAATGTAAGATTATACATATTAGAAATATTATCTAAAAAAATATTTTTATTTTACAAAGTTCATTTATACAAAAAAAAATATAGATGAATCGGAAAAACATTTTCAAAACTAAATACACACAAAATAGTTTTAAAAAAACCTCTATGCAAAAAAAGGTAAATAAAAAAATAAAAAACAATCATAGATAAACAATATCAATTAAAACATAAATTTAAAGATTATTTTACAAAAAGACAAAAAAAAGGGATATCAATAAAAAAATAAGAAAAATAGTATAATAATCTAAGTATTCTAGCTTAATTAACTTGTCAAACTGGTAATTCGAGTTAAGGATTCTACTAGGTAAAATAATCTTTTTATCTTAAATTTATACCATATATATATATATATATATATATTACAAAAAAAACAAAAAAAAAAAAAAAGCTAACAAACAGCTCATACGCGTTGGGCCATAGGCCCGCACTCGAGGGGGGTCTTTAAACTTATACCCGCATGCTTAAAGCTGTGTCTCCCCTATCTATCTTGGGGGGGTGGGGGGACCTCTCTCAAATAGCATGGTTTGGGAACCTGACTACATCCACAGAGGAACTAATATTATTAGATATGAGAAAACCACAATTAACACAAAACTCTTACTCACATCCTTTTTTACCATGTGGCGGGCTTGTCTTCACCATAGGTAACAAAGAAGGCTTTCTATATTGTTACAATATAGTAGTTATCCAGCTACATTAGAAAATCTTAAATAGAAAAAATTGTTTTAACATCAATTTCTATTTTACAAGAAAATTAAATAGGAAAACTCAACTCACGCCAACATCCATAGCACTGGCTGGACTTATCAATTCTGACATGGATAGCTATTTGGTTTTGTTTGTCTGAGTTGTGACTATGGCCTGTAATGTGTCTACCATTAGAAAATTGAAACAGATTTTGATGGATTACATTAATTTCTTTACACATTAATCAATACTTTGGAGAAGAATTGTGTTCTTTACGCCTCAACTTCCAACCTCTATTTTACGCTTGTTAGAATACAAACCATTGTAAACAATACCTGGGCTAGCCTGTCCAGAGTGTGGTTATGAATGTGGTTGCTTTTCAAAGTGTTTTTTACTTAGAAATATATCAAAATAATATATTTTTTTATTTTTTAAAAATTATTTTTGATATCAGTGCATCAAACTGATCTAAAAATACCAAAAAATATTAATTTAAAATAAAAAAATTAAATTTTTTCAAAAATACTTTTGAAACACAAAAACAAAATCTTAGTTCCATTCTAGTTATGGAATGTGTGTTCTTAACTATTTAACGTTTGTTGTCATATAGCATTTGATGATTGTATTGAAGGGATCAATTCCAATTTCATTAGGATGAACTGAGGAGCTAGTAGCTTATGGGAAGTTGTATCCATTGGTGGTCTTAACCCTGATATGAACAAGACTCTGAGCTCTATAGCTGCATCAATTATGGAGAAGAAGAAGTCACGAATCTTCCTTAAATTCTATGATTCTCAGAGAATCTTCTCGGGGAAGCTATCTCAACTTTTAAGGTAGTGTTCGGTATGCTAAAAAAATATTAATTATACAGGACTGAACCGGATAGGACTGGACTTAACAAATAACTTTTATTTTACTTTATATTTAGTAGACACCAAAGAAGACCTGACTGACTCCAAGCTTAAACCAGTCCAGGTTTTAAAAAAATAAAAGGAGTATTAATTTGATTTAACTCAGTCAAAACCTAGATTAACTAAAACTTGGTCGACTTGATATAAAATACGAGTGAAAAAGCTATTGACTTTTTAAATTTTTTTGTCAAAACAAAGTGTTTTTGATTTTTTTTAACTTGGATCAAATCGAGTTGATCCTCTCAACCTGTTACCCAACTCTTGTCCCAGATCTATCCCCAAGTCAAATTGATTTGAGTCAACTTGAGTTAATCTTCCTAACTCGTTGCCTCGAGTCGATTGGATTTTAAAACTATAATGGTGACTAATTTTATTTACAATCAAATCCTGTTTCCTTCACAAGAAGTTATTTGTGTTTGTAAAGCATATTTTCTAGCATCAAAACCTTTCTGTTTAATGTCTTCAAACCATCTCCCACGTCTATCTTAATCATTGTCTCTGTTTCTGCTACAAGTCATTAATTAGAGGGATAAGATGATGATGGTGGTAATAGAAGTCTCCGGAGTAGGTTAAAAATTAAAGATTAATCCAATGAAATGAACCAGAACCATATATTGATTAACATTAATTAAAGATCAATTAACTTCGACAATCGGAGCTGGAGAGAGTGACGGAGAAAATGAGGAGAGCTTAAACGGAATATTGGAAGTGTCTCCCACATTTTTCTTCATCACTGTCTCCCTCGTCTTTCTTGATTCAGACGACGACAAAGGTTTTTCATTCATTAATTTCTTAAATACCATATCACAAGTTTGTGAGATTCGCCAATTGACTTTGACAATAGCGGAAAAGTGGAATTGGTTGTCTAGCAAATTACATTTTCAGAAGACAAAGACTTAGACTTTGAATTTAATGAAGCTAGACGAAGAATTAGAGCTTTTTGGTAATTGATACTGTGATTTTTTATTTTTTTAAAAATCTGTCTTGATCTTGATCTTGATCTTGGAGTTAATGAAACAAGACGAAGATTTAGATTTGTCTTGAATTACAATAGCTTTGTTTTTTTAATATTTTTAAAAAATATATTTATTTTAAAAAATATTATATTAATATATTTTTTAATAATTTTAGATTATTTTAATAAACTCTTTTTTAAAAAAATCTCAATATAATTATTTTGATACTTTTTTTTTTTTGTAAAATATTCTACATTATAATAGCAAATACATAGACAATGAATGAAATTGGCAGTAATGTCGGTTGGTCTTCAGAGACGGAGACTATTCATGTGCACTACTAGTTTACTTTTTTTTTAGGTTAATATCAATAACAATAATAAAAATATATATATCCTATTTAAAAATTATTTTTTTAATAATATATCAAGAAACAAGAATAACTAAGTTATTATAACTCAAAACTTTTAAAGAATATAAATATCATAACTATAGATGGAGAGTCACTTAAAATATTTAATTTTTAGTTGTCCAAGTCTTTTTTGTCACAAAGTTATTATAATTTTTTGTATAAAAAAATTAAAATATTCTAATAATAATGACTAAAAAATAAAAAAAGAAATATTATTTTATTTAAATAAAAAATAAAAATATTAAAATGAATAAAAAAATAAAAATAACTTGAAAAAATATTTATTTTTTTAAACAAGCTCATGCATCATTAACTCGTTAAGAAAAGGAAATCCAGGCATTAATTATTCCAAGAGTTTTAAAAATCAAAACCTTTTACTCATTAAAAATAAAAAAGTTATAAAAATTACTTTTGGTACAAGTGATGATGATTCAAAACCTTTGACTCATTTAAATTTTTGTTACTATATTTTCATTTGATTGTTGGACAACTTTCAAAAATATTTTCAATAAAAATGAGAAATAGTTTTTGATAAACATGAAAGCCTATTACACATTAATTTTAATTAAATACAACTCATTATTTTGAGAAACTAGAAAACTAAAGAGAATATTTTTAAAAAAAATGATATAAAAATATTTGAAATGAAAACTAAAAATCTAGAAATATTTTTTATCGTTAGCTATGGGCATTCTATTAGAAAAATTGTTTAAGCAACTAAATTAAATTAAATTTATGATTTGAAAATGGTAAATTAGATAAGAAATCAAAATGTATGCTAGCTGCTGCCTTGTAACTGCGCTGCAGCAGAAGGGGACAATCAATTGTATGAAAAATAGACAGAGCAATTCTATATAACATTAAAGATGTTTTTTGTTAATTTAGTATTTGAATATTTAATTTGTTGTTCAATTTAATCTCCCTGTTTTGAATCAAATAATATTACAACTTTTTTATGTCTCACGTTTATTTTAGTCGAGGATAACATGATTATGCTTGTCCAAACATTGGCACGTGTGGTGGAAGACTCGGACTTTGAAATTGGATGGGGCGCCCTATATCAACTCCATTGCTTCACTTATTTGCTCATTAAGAAAAGTAGAAAACCAAGGATTAATTTACTTTTAGAGAAATATCGTTAACAAAAAAAAAATGGCATCACCTGTGTGTTTCTTAACCATGCGGATGCTTTTGCTCTTTTTGCTGTCTTTGTTTTATCTTAGAGCTTGTTGTTCTTCTCCTTCCATGCAGCCTCTATGCCATGATGACGAGAGTCATGCCTTGTAGCAGCTCAAGGAAAGCCTTCTCATTAATGAGTCCGCTTCTTCTGATCCTTCTGCTTATCCAAAGGTTGCATCATGGAAAGTTGTTGATGGAGAAAGTGGTGATTGCAACATTTAGTTGAAGCATTAACCAACTTGGAGGTACTTCATCTCAGTGGACTGAACATATCATCCAAGGTACCTCAAATCATGGAAAGCTTATCCTCTTTGTCATCTCTATTTCTCAGAGATTGTGGATTGCAAGGAGAGTTCCCCATGGGAATATTCCAATTACCCAACCTTCGCTTTCTTAGTATCCGGTATAATCCATATCTCACTGGATATTTGCCGGAATATATTTCAGTCGGGAAGCCAGCTTGAAATGTTGTTGCTTGCAGGGACGAGCTTCTCTGGTCAGCTACCGGGGTCCCTTGGGAACCTCAAATCAATGAAAGAATTTGATGTGGCAGGCTGTTATTTTTCAGGGGTGATACCATCTTCACTTGGTAATCTTACGAAACTGAACTATCTAGACCTTTCTCATAACAGTTTCTCTGGGAAAATCCCTCCTTCTTTGGTCAACCTTCTCCAAGTTTATTATATATCGCTTTCTGTCCTTGATTTGTCAATTAACAATTTGAGCTCCCCCCATTTGTTGCTCTCCCCTGTTTCATGCAAGAGCTTTTATGCTTTCCTTTCCTCTACTTGTTCATCTAATGTAAATTAGCTATTATTTTTGTAGCTTTTTTCTTAATAAAATTTCAACTATTAACCAAAAAAAAAACAATTTGAGCGGCAAACTTCCTCAATGCTTGGGCAATAAAAGCAGCACTGCTACAGTTCTGAATCTCCGCAACAATAGTTTCAGTGGTGATATTCCTGAGACATTCACAAGTGGCTGCTCATTGAGGGTCATTGATTTCTGTCAAAACAAATTGGAGGGGAAGATACCAAAATCATTAGCCAATTGCACCAAGCTAGAGATTCTCAATCTTGAACAAAATAACATAAATGATGTCTTTCCTTCTTGGTTGGGTGTTCTTCCTCATCCAATTGGCTCCATGGTGAAGAATTATTTTGCGAGGAGGCGATACAAAGGTCAAGATTTGAAGACTCACCTGCATAGAAGTTGATTTCTAATTATTAAGGTGTTTTCTAGTTTGTCAATCATAGGAAGATTGTATGTTCTTTTCCTTGTTTTCTCTTTCTTAATTTTCACTTGTAAGGATAAGAGTGATTTTCTCTTGGATGGTAAAAATAAGATGGTATGTTGTATATTAGTATTCTAGAGTACAAATAAATAACAATAATAGAGAGTTTAGTTTTATTAATTTCTTCTCAATAGAAGAAATTACTTTACTTATTTGAAAAAAAAAATTACAAATAAATAACATTTCCTTTTCCTTTTATAAATGTCTTTCCCTTTTTATGTTATTGGCAGCTACATTAGAAAAACTATATATATATATATATATATATATATATATATATATATATATATATACACACACACACACACACACACAGAGGGAGAAGATTACTGCTTTGATCATCTCCACAAACGTAAGCCTTGATGGAGTTGACAACTCCTCCATCCTCACTGAAGCAACCTCTGAAATTGCCAAGGTTATTCTCATAATTTATTTTTAAATTATTTTTCAATTCATTTTTTTTATCTCTCGTCCAAAAAAGTAATAATAAAATACAAAAAAAATCAATCAAAATATTATCAAAAAATATAACAGTGAGAAAAGGATTTCAAAACACCCTAAAAATGATCAAAAATTGGTTGAGAAGGTTCAAAATTATAAAGATTAAAATTTAATAATATTTTGTTGACTGATGACAACCCTATTGACGAAGAAAATTCAATTTGAGGAAGCAAAGTCCAAAATCAGATGTTTATTGACTCAATTAAATTTTATTGGAGGTTTAATTGAATTTATGGAGGTTTTGATAGTAAGAAAAATTGATTTTGGAGTTAATTTGGGTTTTAATTGGAAAACATTAAAGTTCTGGGGTCAAATTATAATTTTTGAGAGTTAATTTGATGACATTAGGGGCTTAATTGCATAAATATTAAAATTTGATGACCAATTAGGGACTTAATTGAAGGAATCCGAGAACAAGGACCAAAATGAAAAACGCGCACACATTAAAGGCCTGATTTTGAATCTGACGCGTTTTGACCCCAAAATCCATTTAAATGAAACGGTGCGTTTTCGGAAAAACAGCGCCGTGAAACTGTCCACTTATAAAAAAAAAAAAAAAGAGAAGAAGCAAAAACGGTGCCGTTTTGAACGGCACCATATGTCTCTTCTTCCCCTGGACGCGCAGAGAACAGGGGAAGAAGATTTTTTTTTTCTCCTCTGTTTCTCACCGACTCCCTCTCTCCCTTAAACCTCAAAAAGACGCCGACCCAACCGGTGGCCTACCACCCCCCAGCTGGCGCCCCTGTCTACCCTGCCCCGTCCCCTGACCGGACAGAGGCAGGGCATTTTCACCGCCCTTCTATGCCTATAAATACAGAGGCAGAGAAGAGGCACGGGGACAACGAAAAAAGAGAGGGACAAGACAAGGGAGGGGACACACGAGAAAAAAACAGGAGAGAGAGGGAAGAGAAGAGAAGAGAAAGAAGAAGAGAGTGGGAAGCCCGAACGAAAAAAAACAAAGAAGAAAAAACCAGAGAAGAAGAGAAGGAAAGCAGAGGAGAGAAGAGAGAAGGACCGCCGCCTGGAGCCACCGCCGTTTCAGCGCCAGCGCCACCGCCACCGCCACCACAAGCCACCGCTTCTGCCACTGCAGGCCACCGCAAACGACAGCGAACAAGCTCCTCCACTCCAAGCAATCTTCTCCTCCTCTTCTGTCCCCGTTTTTTGGTGTTGATTTTCATTTGCATGCAGAACGTGAGCAATTCACGTTCTGCAGCAAATGAATTATAATTAGGTAGTTACTGTGCAGCACAGTAACTACCTAATTATAATTCACTGGTTACTGTGCGCGCAGCACAGTAACCAGCTATCTATGGGCCGGTTCTGGCCCAATTTTGTTTTGGGCCGATCTTGGCCCAGTTTCTTTTGGGCCAGGCCTGGCCCAGTTTGTTTGGGATTTGTACTATTTCCTCGCGTATTTTACGCCTTTTTGATTAGTATTGGAATATATTTTTATGTTTTTTTAAAAAATACAAAATTCGGTTTTTGTCAAAACTTTCAAAATACAAAAAAAAAATTGAAAAAAAGAAAAAAATATTTTTTTGCATACCCAAGTGTCTCAAAAGCTAAAATATTTTAGCATTGGCTTAATATTGTATTTTTCATACACTAGAAACAATATTTTAGCATACATTTTGGCAATAACCAATTTATTAAAGTTAAGAGAATATTGGCCAAAATTTCAAAAACAACAAAAAATTTATTTTGTTTTTGTTTTTAATATCAGGGATTATGAATTTATATGTAAAACGTATTTCTGATATTAAAAGGGTATTTTTTTTGTTGACAACATTAACAACATAGAACAATTAGCTTTTACCACATTAAGATAAGAACCTCCTTACAATGAGGGTTTTTCTTCAATCTTTGACAGACAGGACCAACAATTAAAAACCACAACAAGACCCTAGATTTTATCAGATATTAAAACAATGCAGCCTACCTTAGGTAGGGCGTATTTGGGGTGCTAATACCTTCTCTTTACGCAACCAGTCTCCGTACCCGATCTCTGAGACCAGTTAGGGTTCCTAGTTACCAGGATGCTAGGTGGCGACTCCCTGTCCATATTTTACTGATAAGAGATAATAATTCCTTGTCTCTTCATATTTGACAGAAATAAACCATTTTCATTTTCCCTGAGATGGTGGATGATCGCCGCGACGCCGCATACGTGCGACAGTTATCAATAAACATGAGAAAGGAAGTGTAAATCAAAAAATTTACTCCTTTATATAATCAAATAAATTAAAAACTATATTTGTTAATAAATAAGTTCTCAATAATAACTAAAAATAAAATTAAAAAAATCAAGAAATAGATGTAAATCAACATATTTAATCTTGTTAGACAAAACATTTACTCTATTGTGTTTGCTAAATCTTATTCATTCGGGCAACCAACTTGAAAAATTGTTGCTTGCAGGGACGAGTTTCTCTGGTCAGCTACCGGGGTCCCTTGGGAACCTCAAATCAATGAAAGAATTTGATGTGGCAGAATGTTATTTTTCAGGGGTGATACCATCTTCACTTGGTAATCTTACGAAACTGAACCGTCTCGACCTTTCTCACAACAGTTTCTCTGGGAAAATCCCTCCTTCTTTGGTCAATCTTCTCCAAGTTTCTTACCTGTCGCTTTCTTACAGCAATTTCTGTTCTGGTACCTTAGATTGGCTTGGTAATCTAACCAAACTCAAATTTGTAGACTTGCGAGGCACCAATTCATATGGTAACATTCCATCCTCTCTTAGAAACTTGACTCAGCTCACCGTCTTGGCGCTTCATGGAAATAAATTAACTGGTCAAATTCCATCTTGGATAGGAAACCATACCCAATTAATCTCACTATTACTTGGTTTCAACAAACTGCACGGTCCGATTCCTGAGTCTATTTATAGGCTTCAAAATCTTGCAGATCTTGACCTAGCATATAATTTCTTTAGTGGTACTTTGGAATTGAACCTTCTTTTTAAGTTCAGAAACCTTTCTAGACTCCAATTAACGCATAACAATCTGTCTCTGCTTAATAGCCACAATGCTACCTTTCCTCAGCCAAAACTAGTAATCTTGACGTTAGGTCAATGTAATCTAGGTGAATTTCCCAGTTTCTTGCGTGATCAGAACCATCTGGAGCTTTTAGAACTTGAAGATAACGAACTTATGGGACACATACCCAAATGGTTTATGAACATGAGTACCATCACCCTCGAGGATCTATCTCTGGCTGGCAACCTTCTGACAGGTTTTGAGCAATCCGTTGACGTTCTGCCATGGAATAATCTACGCTCACTGGATCTTAATTCGAACAAGCTTCAAGGATCCCTTCCAATTCCACCACCAGCACTCATTGAATATAAAGTCCAGAACAACAAATTGACTGGAGAAATCCCAGAAGTTATTTGCAATCTGACTTCGCTTTCTGTCCTTGATTTGTCAATTAACAATTTGAGCGGCAAACTTCCTCAATGCTTGGGCAATAAAAGCAGCACTGCTTCAGTTCTGAATCTGCGCAACAATAGTTTCAGTGGTGACATTCCTGAGACATTCACAAGTGGCTGCTCATTGAGGGTCGTTGATTTCAGTCAAAACAAATTGGAGGGGAAGATACCAAAATCATTAGCCTATTGCATCAAGCTAGAGATTCTCAATCTTGAACAAAATCGGATAAATGATGTCTTTCCTACTTGGTTGGGTATTCTTCGTGATTTGAGAGTTATGATTTTGAGATCTAATGGGCTCTATGGTGTGATTGGGAATCCAAAAACCAAAATTGAATTTCCCAGGTTACAGATTGTTGACCTCTCCAACAACAGTTTTAAGGGTAAGTTGCCACTTGAATATTTCCGAAATTGGACTGCCATGAAAAGTATCCGTAATGAGCACTTGATTTACATGCAAGCAAACACAAGCTTCCAAACATCGCATATTACAGTGAAAGAACAGTATGAGTACTCAATGACAATGACAAACAAAGGTGTGATGAGACTATATGAGAAGATCCAAGATAGTCTCACTGCTGTCGATCTCTCAAGCAATGGTTTTGAAGGAGGAATCCCAGAGGCCCTCGGAGATCTCAAAGAACTTCATTTGCTAAATCTCTCCGACAACTTTCTCAAAGGTGGCATCCCTTCATCCTTGTCGAACTTGAAAGAGCTTGAAGCTTTGGACCTTTCTCAGAACAAACTCTCGGGAGAGATTCCTGTCCAACTTGCACAGCTCACCTTCCTCGAGGTCTTTAATGTGTCTCACAATCTTCTCTCAGGTCCGATACCACGAGGAAACCAATTCGGAGCATTTGACAACACTTCATTTGATTCGAATTCAGGATTGTGTGGGGACCCTTTGTCAAACAAATGTGGAAATGATGAGGACTCCTTGCCACCACCCAAAGAAGATGAAGGCTCGGGATCTCAACTTGAATTTGGCTGGAAAGTGGTGGTGATAGGTTATGCAAGTGGATTGGTAATTGGAGTGATTCTTGGATGCGCTATGAACACAAGGAAGTATGAATGGTTGGTGAAGAATTATTTTGCGAGGTGGCAATACAAAGGTCAAAACTTGAAGACTCGCCTGCGTAGAAGTTGATTTCTAATTATTAAGGTGTTTTCTAGTTTGTGAATCATGTTAAGATTGTATTTTCTTTTCCTTGTCTTCTCTTTGTTAATTTTCACTTGTAAGGATAACAGTGATTTTCTCTTGGATGGTCTGTTAATTAATTTCATATACTAAAAATAAGATGGTATGTTGAATAGAGAGTTAGTTTTATTAATTTATTCTAAACAGAAGAAATTAGTTTACTTATTTGAAAAAAAACATATATTCCATCAATGAAGACTTGCTGTAGCGCCCAAGTCTTCGGATAACAGCACTGCGTACTTTGTTTACTTTTCTACCAGACTGAATATATTTTAGTGTTGAATACTTTTCCTGTACGTTGTTGACTAATTTTCAATAGAGAGTTGACAACTCCTTCAACCTCTGAATGTGCCAAGATTATCAACAAACCTGAGAAAGGAAGAGTTTTCTTTTTACTTTTTATTAAAAAAAACAAAAAACCTTCCATACAATCAATGCGGTCTTCACTTTCTTTAAGTTTTAAGTTTGTGATTTTAGCGTGTCTCAGTTTAATAATCCACTTGTGGGTTGTAATATCACACCAGCTATTTAACTCATGCTATGCCATATATCAAATATTACTTTTTAATTTTTTTTTTACATATATAGGTTTTTTTTATGTATTTCTGTAGCTAAAAACATTTCAAGTGTAAATCAAAAAGTTTATGTAATTAAATAAATTAAAAACTATGTATATTAATAAATAAATAAATAATAAAGTCATTAATGATAACTAAAAATAAAACTAGAAAAATTAAGAGACAAATATAAATTAAGATATTTAATCTCGCAAGACAAAACATTTATCATAATGTATTTGCTAAATCTTGTTTATTCAAATATTTTTTTATTTAATCAAACTATAATAGAAATAGACACACACATTATATTAATTGAATAAAATAAATGAAAAACAAATTATGCAAGGCTATAAATATCAGAAATATAATCTAAAAAAATATTTTTATTTTACAAAGTTTATATATACAAAAGATAAAAAAAAATTATAGATGAATCAAAAAAATATCTTCAAAAAATAATTTTAAAAAAACCTCTATCCAAAAAAGATAAATAAAAAAATAAAAAAAACAATCATAAATGAGTGATATCAATCGGAACATAAATTTAAATATTATTTTACAAAAACAAAATCAAAACAAAAGGTATCAATAACAAAATTAGAAATAATAATAATAGCCTGCATCGACCTGAAATAAAAAACGAGTCAAAAAATCATTGATTTTTTAATATTTTTTGTTAAAATAAGATTGTTTTGATTTTTTTTAATTTAAATCAATTCGGGTTGGCCCTCCCGATCTGTTACCCCAAATATATCCCCAAATCAAGTTGACTTGGATCAATCAAGTTGACTAAATTTTAAAACAACGATTTTATCCTTTTATTTCCAATATTCTAATCCATTTTCCTTCACAAGAAGCTACTGGTGTTTGTAATGCATATTTTCTAGCATCCAAACCCTTCTCTGTTTAAAGTCTTCAAACCATCTCCCACGTCTATCTTAATCATTGTCGCTGTTTCTGCTACAAGTCATTAATTAGAGGGATAAGATGATTATGGTGGTAATAGAAGTCTCCATAGTAGGTTAAAAACTAAAGATTAATCCAGTGAAATGAACCAAAACCATATCTTGATTAACATTAATTAAAGATCAATTAACTTCGACAATCGGAGCTGGAGAGAGTGACGGAGAAAAAGGGGAGAGCTTGAACGGAATATTGGAAGTATCTCCCACGTTTTTCTTAATCAGTGTCTCCCTCGTCTTTCTTGATTCAGACGGCGACAAAGGTTTTTCATTCGTTTCTTAAAGACCATATCACAAGTTTGTGAGATTGGCCAATTACATTTTCAAAAGACAAAGACTTGGACTTTGAATTTTATGAGACAAGACAAAGAATTAGAGCTCTTTTGTTACTGTGCTAGTATTGTTTGTTAAAGTGTTTTGTTTTTAAAAAATATATTAAAATAATATTTTTTAAATTTATTTTTAATATTAACATATGAAAACAATCTCACAATATAAAAAAAATGATTTCAAATAAAAAAATTACTCAAGTTTTTTCAAAAGTTTTTTTAAAACATAAAAGTATTCATTTGCACTAGTTTACTTCCCACAATACTAACATCAACAATGAAACAAACAAAGAAAAAATATATCTTATTTAAAAGGTAAACATTTTACTCATTTATAAAAGGAAACCCATGCTTTAGCCATTCAAAGATTTTTAAAAGTTAAAAACTTTGAGTTATCAAATATATTTAATAACAGTATTAATGGTGATGATGATCTAATTATAAAAAAATTAGAACCTTTAACTATACTCATTTAAGTTTTTATTACTAATCTCATTTAATTTTTTCTAACAATTGTTAAAAATATTTTCAATATAAAATGAGAAAATGTTTTTGATGAAAGTCAAAGCCTATTACTCATTATTTTTTATTAAAAAAATATTTTGAGAAACTTAATAAATATATACACACACACTCAATTGAATCTAACAGAAGAAATTAGTGTACTTGTTTGAAAAATAATAATTGGACGTACTCGATTGAAAAAAACAAACAAACAAAGAAAGTCAGTAGTGACAGGTGACAAGATGGTGGCAATTCAGGTGACAAGACGGGAAGTTTCTGAGCATGGCTGGGAGAATATGTCTTATCAAATCTGTCTTAAACTCTCTACCTCTATACTACATGTCTGTTTTTACTATGCCAAAGGGAATTACAAAGGCTATATCCTCCATCAATC